>Ga0315279_10001788_pt1 | contig 34533 bp, 20 predicted proteins | sample YL17G06_20_MG_FD_203694 | JGI IMG/M metagenome (GOLD analysis project Ga0315279, IMG submission 203694) | Sediment microbial communities from Yellowstone Lake, YNP, Wyoming, USA - YL17G06_20 | ecosystem: Environmental > Aquatic > Freshwater > Lake > Sediment | place: USA: Wyoming | collected...
CGCTCCAGCGACACTGAAGGGGCAGCACCGCCGCTGGGGATTAAGGATGATGGCCTTCAAGGGTCAGGTCCGAGAACTGGTGAGAAATCCGGGCTAGACGCTTGCGCGGTTCTCACGCCTGGTGACTGAGAGGGAGAAGTCGCACTCTGGAGCCTGCTTCGTCGACGCTGATGAGGACGCCAGACTCAATCGCGCCCTCGTATTCACTCAGAACTTGCACCACAATGCCGCCCAAGTGGGACGGCAATACGTCTTGGGCGCGGACCTGGATGACGCTCGGACCATGAGCTTCCGTTGCAGCCAGGAGAGACCCGAAGTCCAGATCGTGAGTGAAGACCGTGTACCCGTTGGCTCGTGCCCATTGCATGACGACGCGGTCCGCCGCCCGCGGGTCCCCTACCGTTGACCAGTGGACAGCTTGCCATCCGTTCGCGGCGAAGACTGCGGTCCATTCAGGCGACAGGTTCATGTCAACGAGGATTTTCATGAACGCCTGAGAGGCACTTCCACTTCCTCAACCCGCCAGGCGGCGTAGGCCAAGGCCTGCCGCAAATCTTCTTCCTGGAGATAAGGGTAAGCCTTCAGAATCTCGTGGTTCGAATGCCCGGAGGCCATGAGCCCAACCAAAGTCCCCACCGTGACCCGTAGACCGCGGATGCAAGGCTTTCCTCCCATGACCTGTGGATCCATCGTGATCCGGCTGAACTGTGTCATCTTCTCCGTGCCCTCCCGCAATTCAAACCTCTCTGTGCAAGGTTCTCACAAGCTCACGCCTTACGCAAGCCACGGCGAGCGCTTTCCCCCGCGGGTTTTGGGTCATTCCCGATACGCGTCTGGGCAACGGGCAGGAAGAACACGCGCCAGGTGTTCGGTGTTAGGTGCGAGGGGGTTCTGGGGAAGAGACGCGGCCATGCGGTAGAGCTCCGGCCAACCCTTCCTAATGGCAAGCAGTCAGACCTTGTCGCGATTTTCGAAGAGCAGCATGTCTATTTTGAAATCAAGCGACTGCGTGAGTCGGACACCCAACTAGCTCTCAACAGACTTAACGCCGTCGTTTTCGACGCCTTGTCAGACTTGACCCGAGATTCGAGGTATCCAACGCTCACCGGGCAGGATTTCAAGGTGGAACTGGATACCGGTCTTGCAGACCTCCTTGGAATGGGTCCTGATAGGGACACCGCGATAATCGACGGCATTCGTGGAAAGATCGTGGACGGCATTCTCAGTAGCGTGAAACAAGGTCAGCAGGTAGATTTCGTCATCCCGGCAGTGGCGAAGGTCGTGATGGGAAGCATCAGTGAGCAAGAGAGGGGAGTCACGAGCCCCGGCGCGAGCTTCCAGGCCGAGCTTCAAGAGAATTTCCCGTGGGGCCCTGCAGGATGCAATTGAGCAGCTCCACCCACAGCATCCCGGAATTGTTGTAGTCCAGACTCCTGGAGAACTGGCAGCCGACATGACGGACACTGTGATTAATTCACTGTTTGCACAGCTTGGCGCTCGAGCCGCTCAACTGAGTGCCGTCCTTTTCCTCCCGGAATTCTATTGGATGCCAAAGACTTGGGCGATCTTTAGGCCGTTCGCTGTGCTTAATAGGTCCACAAAGTTCCCAGCTCAGGGTTTGAAAGCATTCGCAGATGTTCAGCCGCTGCTCGATGTGAAGCTATCGACACCATCAGGACGATGAGTGAAGTCCACGTTTACCACCGGTAGCAGGTAACCCAGAGTTGTTTTGTAACTCTGCGGCTCCTATGCGTTAGGGAATTCCGTATTTGTGAAATATTAGCCATTGTACGGGGCTTGAGGCCCTACGGTGGCGACGCACCCGGACCCAGGGCCGTAGAATCATGCGCTACCGCGCTTGACTCTTCGCTACGTGCCGGGGGCACGGCACGCCGTGCCCCTACGGCGCGAATACTCGTTCATGTTGAAAGGCTGGTAGCCCTGGGGAGATTCGAGCCCCCGACCCACCGTTTAGGAAACCGTTTCCCCCAATAATTCGGATGTCTCCGGCGCATTTCAGGCGGGCCTCACTGCCAACCGCTCTAGAGGCCCACGGATTATGAGGGTGCCACCGCTCCTTGTCTGTGCCAAACCACATCCTTTGGCACGGCCAAAACAGGCCGGCGCGTGCCATAAAGAATCAAATGGATACAGCCAGACCTCTCGCAACCCTTTGATACAGCCAAAACATGGGATGCCTGGAACCTGCCACGACCATCTGGCTGCGCGGTGGATGGCGACCAGAGGATTTCGCAGAGGTAGGGCGTTCCACGGGGGTAATCTTTGGTTGTCAGGTGGGAAGGGCTGGATACCAACAGCCAAGCGCGCTCGGCTGGGATCACTTCCGAGAAGCCGACCTTCGCGCGGCTACGCCTTCGACTCAACAAAGGCCAACTCCAGCGGCTTGTCGCTAAGATTCTCTGCCAAATGCTGTTCGGCAGGCGTGAGCATGGTCTCGCTGGCCTTCCAACTACGCTCCTCCGACTTCCCGTCCGGGAAGGTGAATTTCGCGCGGCTTTCGGTTAGGAACACGGCCACCGCCGCACGATGCCTGTGCATCACCGATTTCTCGCCGGGCCCGTAGCTGATCCGCAGGACACGAACTCGGTCCTTATCGAACTCAACTTTGTGATGCTTGGGATCGACTTCGACGGGGTCGGCGGCCATGGGGCCCTCCCGTTGTGGAGATGAACAGAGCACAGCCCTCCAACCTGACAAAAACAACCTATTCCATCCCAACCCTCCCGGTGGTCCGGAACTTCCCGAGACTCAAACGGACCGAAAAATTCGAGGGCCAAGCCGCCAAAATTCGCGTCCAGCCAGCCAACGCTCGCCTCACGCACTTCCCACCAGCGTTTCAGGTACCGGGGGCAGCCCATGCGGCCTCGTCGTAATCTCCTTCCAACTCGGCCTTCGTGTTAAACCTCCCGGCACGGTACTTACTTGGTACTTCCCGACTGCCCGGTTGAGGGTTAAATTGTCCTAGTGCACAAAAACAGCTCGCAAGTGTCAATCTACCCAGCGGCTAATTCCGTGGTATCTGAGCGCGAACCCCAAAGCCTTCTCGCAAAAGTGAGCCTGCAACTCGCTGCCATTGAGAAACGCGATTGGGAACTCTGGCTCATTGTCGCGGTGACCGGCATCCTCGCAGGAGCTGGCTTCCTTGCGCTTACTTTTCCGGCGGCGTTCCTCGCGCAAAAGGACCTGCACTTGGAAATCCAAGTTCCTCGCGAGCTTTTCCTTGGTCTTGTCGCCATCCTCTTCATTTTCAACACTTACGTTATCACCCGCCGCATCGAGCTGCGGCGGACAAGGTCGGCGCTCATCTCGACCACGATACAGAGCGAACTCGTGCGGCTCCAATCTTTCATCGATCCCCTGACAGAGGTATACAACCGCCGGGCCCTCGACGACATGGCAACTAAGTACATGAGTCGCGCCAAGCGCCTCAAGAAACCCCTCAGCTTCATGATCGTGGATGCCGACCGCTTCAAGGAGGTCAACACCCGGTTCGGACATCTTACGGGTGATTTCGCGATTGCCGAAATCGCCACGCTCCTCAAGGGGGCGACTCGTGGGTCTGATGCCGTCGTTCGATATGGCGGGGACGAATTTCTGATCATTTTGGCGGATTCTGCCCTTGAAGGCGGGCAGGTGGTAGCGGCACGCATCGCGAAAACGTTGGAGGACTGGAATCAGGAGCGCCACCTCCCGGGTTTTGAGTTGACACTCAGCATGGGGCTTGCCCTGTGGTCGGAAGAGAAAAACTTGGACAAGATCCTGGACGAAGCTGACCGAGCTATGTACGCCACAAAGGAAGCCGGAAACGGAATCCTACGGCGGGACTGACTCTCCACCCCCCACGTCCTCCCCAAATAGAAACCGCATCCCCAAACCAATCGCACCGCCATCCGACCGCCACTTCCCCCGTCCCAACCCGGCAGAACCCGACACCTCGGGTCTCGAATTGTGTCACCCCTGCACATCGCGTTTTCGTTTACGATTATCATCCAGCCGTCTCTCGGGGCCGCAGATATGACAGCACGCTGGACAGCACCAATCGCACTGCCGAGCGCCCCCAAAATCATGTAGTCCGTATAGATGCGTCGGACTCAGGGCCGCAGAGTCATGCGCTACCGCGCTCGACTCTTCGCTACGTGTCGGGGGCACGGCACGCCGTGGCCTACGGGGCGAATACTCGTGCATGTTGAAAGGCTGGCGGCCTGGGCTATCCCGCTTCGCGGGATCGGCCCTCCGGCCCTTTTCCTAGCGTACCTAATACGTTCGCAAATACGCTCCAGACGACGAAATTGCCGAAGCGTCATTTCCGTGTCGCACACCCCGCACTCCCGGGCGAATTGCATTGCAGGAAGGGGTCGACTACTATGGCGTGCTGGCAGTCGACCACTCATTCAGTCATAGTGCCAGATCGGAGAAATGAGCAATGAAACCACCTATCGTAAAGCTCGAATCCGCGCACGACATCCTTCGTGGGCGTAAGCATCCGCTGGACGTCTTTTTTGCTCCGGAGGGGGTTGCTGTGATTGGCGCCACGGAGAATCCCGGAAGCGTCGGCCGCACCCTGTTTTGGAACCTGATTAGCAACCCGTTTGGCGGAGTTGTCTTCCCGGTCAATCCCAAGCGGTCCAACATACTGGGCGTCAAGGCCTACCCTAATATCGCCGCCGTCCCGGAGAAGGTTGATCTGGCCGTCGTGGTGACGCCTGCCGCCGTGGTGCCGCGGGTGATCGGCGAATGCGTCGATGTCGGCGTGAAGGCCGCCATTGTCATCTCCGCGGGCTTCAAGGAGCTGGGGCCGGAGGGCGCGCGACTGGAGCAGGAAATCCTGGCGCAAGCCCGGCGCGGGAAAATTCGCATCATTGGGCCTAATTGCCTCGGCGTCATGAGTCCGAACACGGGGCTCAATGCCACCTTTGCGGCCGGCATGGCGCGCCCCGGCACGATTGGTTTTGTCAGCCAGAGCGGCGCGCTGTGCACGGCGGTGCTCGATTGGAGCTTCCGCGAAATGGTGGGGTTCAGTGCCTTCATTTCGATTGGCTCGATGGCGGACGTCGGCTGGGGCGATCTGATCGATTATCTTGGCGATGATCCGCGCACACGGAGCATCATCATCTATATGGAATCGATCGGAGACGCGCGGGGGTTCATCTCGGCGGCGCGGGACGTGGCGCTGTCGAAACCGATCATCGTCATCAAAGCGGGTCGCAGCGAGGCTGCGGCCAAGGCGGCCGCCTCGCATACCGGGTCGCTGGCGGGCAGCGACGAGGTGCTGCAAGCTGCGTTCCGGCGCTGTGGTGTGTTGCAAGTTCGCACGATGAGCGACCTCTTCTACGTCGCCGAGGTGTTAGGCAAGCAGCCTCGCCCCAAGGGACCTCACTTGGCTATCCTGACCAATGCCGGCGGGCCAGGCGTGCTCGCCACCGACTCGCTGATTGCCGTAGGAGGCGAACTGGCGGAACTGGCGCCCGAGACCATGGAGGCGCTCAACGGGCTTCTGCCGCGGGAGTGGAGTCATGGCAACCCTATCGACATCCTGGGTGACGCCACGCCGGAGCGTTATGCCAAGGCAATTGAGATCGTCGCCAAAGACCCAAACACCGACGGCCTGCTGGCCGTCCTCACGCCTCAGGCCATGACCGACCCGACTCAGATAGCCGAGCAGTTGAAGCCGTACGCGAAAGTGGAAGGGAAACCGCTCCTCGCCAGTTGGATGGGCGGCACGGGCGTGGCGGCCGGCGAGGCCATCTTGAATCAAGCCGGAATTCCTACCTTCGCCTATCCGGACACAGCCGCGCGGATCTTCCAGTACATGTGGCAGTACACCTACAACTTGCGCGGCCTGTATGAGACTCCCGTGCTGGCTGCGGACTTCCTCGAAGCTCCTCCAGACCCCGCGCGTGCCGCGAGCATCATCGCGGCGGCCCGCCAATCCGGACGAACGATTCTCACCGAGGTGGAATCGAAACAGGTCCTGGCTGCTTACGGCATTCCCACGGTCGAAACGCGTGTGGCTACGAGTGTTGATGAGGCCGTCGGGATAGCCGTGGAACTGGGCTATCCTGTGGTCCTCAAGCTCTTTTCGGAAACCATCACCCACAAGACCGATGTAGGCGGAGTTCATCTTAACCTGAACGACGCAGATGCGGTTCGCCGAGCGCATCGCGCCATCGAATCTTCCGTGCGCGAAAAGGTCGGGGCGCAGCATTTCCAGGGCGTCACGGTTCAGCCGATGATTCGGGTGGAAGGGTATGAACTGATTATCGGCAGCAGCCTCGATGCCCAGCTCGGTCCCGTGCTGCTTTTCGGCGCCGGGGGGCAGTTGGTGGAAGTGTTCAAGGATCGCACGCTGGCGCTTCCGCCCCTGAATACCACCCTGGCGCGCCGCATGATGGAGCGGACGCGGGTCTTTCGCGCGCTGCGGGGCGTACGCGGGCGGAAGGGGGTTGATCTGGCGGCGCTCGAGCAGCTTCTGGTGCGCTTTAGCCATCTGGTGGTCGAGCAGCGCTGGGTCAAGGAGATCGATATCAACCCGCTCCTGGCCTCGGAGGACCGACTGGTGGCGCTCGACGCTCGCTTTGTGCTGCACGGGGCGGAGGTTACGGAAGAAGCCCTGCCCAAGCTGGCCATCCGTCCTTACCCGTCGCAATACGTGGCGCTGTGGAGGATGAAAGATGGCACCGAAGTTACCCTCCGTCCCATTCGTCCCGAAGACGAACCGCTGCTGGTCGAGTTCCACCACAAACTCTCCGAAGAGAGCGTATACATGCGCTACTTTCACATGATTGCTCTCAGCCAGCGGGTCGCGCACGAGCGACTCACCCGCATCTGTTATAACGACTACGACCGCGAACTGGCGCTGGTCGCCGAGTACAGGAATCCGGAGACGGATGGGCACGAAATTGTCGGGGTGGGAAGATTGACCAAAATCCCCGGCACCGACGAAGCCCAGTTCTCCATTACGGTCATCGATCCCGTTCAGGGACGCGGGTTAGGCGGCGAGATCCTCCGCCGGCTGGTCGCTATTGGCCGCGAGGAGAAGGTCCGTCGCATTACGGCTGAAATGCTTCCGGATAATTACGCTATGCAAAAAATCTGCGAGCGGCTGGGCTTCCGCCTGGAGCGGGTCCCTGAAGAGGGGATTGTGAGGGTGGAGATTGAATTGGTGTAGCGGAGGAGCCAGGAGTGAGAACTCAGAAGGCAGTAGGCAGAAGGCAGAAGGCAACAAACCTTCGGGGCAGCCAATTAAGGAATAACGGAACCAAAAGGCAAAGGGCAGAGGTCGTGTAGCGGGAGGCCTTAGGCCCGCCCACTCCTGCTGGTAACGGCAGACCTGAGGGCTGATAGCTGATGGCTTGAAGAAGAAGAGGTAGTGCAGAGCCGTTCTGCAACTCTGCCCTGTACCGTACGGTGCAGGGCTCTGCGGCGGTCCTTCACCGGCAAGGCAAGAGCCGCGGACCTAAACCGCAAGTTCGCGCTACAACTTCGCGCACCCGAGGGCAGTATGTTCAAAACCATCGAGTGGACCGACGACGGCGTGCGGATGATTGACCAGACGCGGCTTCCTGCGGAGGAAGTGTATTGCACCTGTCGGGATTATCAGGAAGTGGCAGACGCCATTCGCTCCATGGTAATTCGCGGAGCGCCGGCCATCGGCGTGGCGGCGGCCATGGGGATCGCGTTGGGTGTGAAGCATTCCGCCGCACAGACCGTCGCGCAACTGCGCGCCGACTTTGAAAAGATCGCCCAGACCATTTCCAGGACGCGTCCCACGGCGGTCAACCTCTTCTGGGCCGTGAAGAGGATGCGCGCGGTGCTTGAAAGTTCCATCTCCTGCCAGCATCCGGAAGCCCAGACCATCGCCATGGTCAAGGCCGGCCTGGAGGAAGAAGCCAAACGCATCCTGGCCGAGGACATCGCCAGCAACGAAGCGATGGGCCGGCACGGCGCGACGCTGATGCCGGACTCCGGCACCGTTCTCACGCACTGCAATGCCGGAGCGCTCGCCACAGGTGGTTACGGAACGGCCCTGGGGGTGATTCGTGCTGCCGTGGCCGCTGGGAAGAAGATCGGGGTGTTTGCGGACGAGACCCGGCCGTTCCTCCAAGGCGCGCGCTTGACTGCGTGGGAACTGGCCAAGGACGGCATTCCCGTCACGCTCATTACGGACAACATGGCCGGGCATTTCATGCAGCAAGGTCAGATCAAAGCCGTTATTGTCGGCGCCGACCGCATCGCCGCCAATGGCGACACTGCCAACAAGATCGGGACCTACACCCTCGCGGTGCTCGCCCACGAAAACCAAATCCCTTTTTACGTTGCGGCGCCGCTTTCGACCCTCGATATGAGCTTCGCCTCCGGCAAGCAGATTCCGATCGAGGAGCGTTCTCCTGCCGAAGTGACCCACCTGGCCGGCGTTCTCATTGCCCCCCGAGGAGTGCCGGCGCGCCATCCAGCCTTCGACGTCACGCCGCACCGTTACATCAGCGCCATCATCACCGAGCGCGGCATCGCTCGCGAACCCTACGTGGAAAGCTTGAGAGCGTTGCTCCCGTAAGGGCACACCGTGGTGAGGTGTACCTAGCAGAGTAGCAAAAGCGAGCGTCAGCGTACGCTGCAGGTCCGCCGGGGCGGAACTCTTGTCGTGCCCTCGCCCCGTACCAGACGGTGCGAGGCCTCGCACCGGCCGGTACCCCGCACAAGAGAACCGGTGAAAGAATTCGTCAAGGGCATCCCTCACCGCAGAGACGCAGAGGCACCGAGAAGAAGCAAAAACTCAATTGAAGAACTCTGCAAAGGAAAGGCGACCGAGCAACGAGGCGTGAAGCCAACCGCTTACCAGAAGTTGCACGTGCCCTCTGACTCCCGCCTTTTGCTTTCCATGTCTGCTTTCCTCCGCGCCTCCGCGGCAAAAGCAATTGATTTTTTCACAGCTTCAGATGGCACGGGGCGGTGCAGGCCCTGCACTCTATCGTGCAACGGCAGGGAGTGCCGGAAGAGACAAGGCGCGAGGGCGGATGGCTATAGATCGGTCAGTTTGTCTATTGGGGAAAAGCCGGGTGGTGCTCGGGAAGTAGCTTCCCTTTGCAGGTGCGCCACGGCCTCGAACAGCGTGGCCTCTGGGTACTCTGTCGCAGCGCTGGGGGGCAACTCACAAGGCGACGACCCGGACAAATTAGCCTCTTGTCAGAAACCCCCTTACATTTCAAGGAGTTGCAGTTATACGTCCAAGCCATCTCCGGCCTGCTGTTCGGCTCAACAATTGCTAGGGTTATAGCTGGCATAAGTTTTTCTTATGGTGAAGGCAAAGCGCGACTTGGCGGAAACCGAGATTGGACGTTTTGTCTGTCCGGACACCCACTCGTCAGTACCCGCGAGGGCAGGGCAACCCTTAGCTTTCATCCACTGGCCGCTGGTGATCAAGAACTGCCCGAGCTGCGGGCGAAAGCACAGCCTTAAACTCCAGGATGTGGAGCACCCGCCGGTCTACGGTTACGAGTGAAACGGCCGCTTGTGGTGCGGCGGGTTGACGGAGGCGATGCGGCACTGCGGAAGGGGCCTGCGATGAGCGAAGCAAAACACGTCGATGAGATCCTGTCCGGCTGGCAGCAGCGCTCCGAGAATCTGATCCCGGTCTTGCAGACAATACAATCCGAATTTCACTACCTGCCGGAAGCGGCGCTCCAGGCCACCTCGCGACACTTCCAAATTCCGCTGACACGCGTTTTCCACGTAGCCACTTTCTACAACTGCTTTACCCTCGAGCCAGTGGGCAAGCACGTCGTGCAAGTCTGCCTGGGCACTGCCTGCCACGTGCGCGGTGCCCCTCGCGTGCTGGATCGTCTTGAGCGGGAGTTGAAGCTTAACGGGCCAGGGACAACAAAAGACTTCGAGTTTACTGTGAGGACTGTCCGGTGCTTGGGTTGCTGCGGCCTGGCGCCGGTTGTCCGCGTCGATGCCAACACGCATCCCCACCTCACGCAAGCCAAGGTGGCCGCCTTGTTGAAGAGGTACCGCCGGAAAGAGGAGATGCCGGTGCCCGCCTAGAGCCAGCGATGCTGCCAATCCCCAAACTTCAATCGCCACAAGAACTGGAAGCGCTGCGGACCAAGTGTCGGCAGTCGCGTGACCCCGCGAAGCCTTGCATCGCTGTTTGTGCAGGCAGCGGATGCACTGCTTCTGGCGCCCAAGACGTGTTGGGCGCATTGCGCAAGTCCTTGCAGCGCGCCGGCCGCGAAGACGCCGTGGAGATCAAGAGTACGGGTTGCCACGGCTTCTGTGAGAAGGGGCCGGTAATGATCGTGTGGCCGGAGAGAATCTTCTACAACGGCGTGACGGCCGCGGATGCCGCGGAGATTGTGGCCAGTGCGACGAACGGTCGGGGTCCCGTGGAGCGGCTATTGTACTGCGACCCGGCTTCCGGCGAACGCGTGCTCCGTGAAGAGGATGTACCGTTCTATCGCCGACAACAGCGACTCCTCTTCGGAAACAACGGGAAGATCGACCCCAAGTCAATCGAGGACTACCTGTGCGCCGGCGGCTATGCGGCGCTGACGCGCGTGCTGACCGAGTTCACCCCCGAGCAGGTGATTGACTCCGTGAAGCGCTCAGGCCTGCGGGGCCGCGGGGGCGCTGGGTTTCCGACTGGCCGGAAATGGGAGGTAATGCGCGAGCAGCCCGGCTCCCCGAAATACATTATCTGCAATGCTGACGAAGGTGATCCCGGCGCCTTCATGGACCGGAGCCTGCTCGAGGGAAACCCTCAGAGCGTAATCGAGGGCATGCTGATTGCCGCCTACGCGCTCGGAGCCCAGGAAGGTTATGTCTACGTTCGCGCGGAATATCCGCTGGCGGTTGAACATTTGGGTGTTGCCCTTGCCCAAGCCGAGGAATACGGCCTCTTGGGCGAAAACATCCTGGGCTCGGGGGTAAACTTCCGCGTTCACCTGGTGCAAGGCGCAGGGGCGTTTGTGTGCGGCGAGGAGACGGCCCTGATTGCCTCCATTCAGGGGCGAGTGGGCGAACCCCAGCCTCGCCCCCCCTATCCCGCGCAGAAAGGCCTCTGGGGCAAGCCCACGGTGATCAACAACGTCAAGACCTGGGCCAGCATCCCGGTAATCATCAACGGCGGAGCCGACTGGTACGCTGCCATAGGCACAAAAGGCAGCAAAGGCACCATGGTGTTCTCCCTTGTGGGCAAGATCAACAACACCGGACTAGTCGAAGTGCCCATGGGCGTCACGCTCCGGGAAATGATCTTTGAGATTGGTGGGGGCATTCCCCGCGGCAAGCAGCTCAAGGCCGTGCAAGTTGGCGGGCCTTCCGGCGGGTGCATCCCCACGAGCCTAATCGATCTCCCCATCGACTATGAGGCGTTGACCGAAGCAGGCTCGATGATGGGCTCCGGCGGCATGGTGGTGATGGACGAAGACACCTGCATGGTCGACGTCGCCCGCTATTTCATGGAGTTTCTGGAGGAGGAGTCGTGTGGCAAATGCTTCCCCTGCCGCAAGGGGACGCAGCGTATGCGTGAGATCCTGGAACGAATCTCCCGGGGTGAAGCCGCTGAAGAGGACCTCACGCTACTCGAAGACCTGGGCTGGATGGTGCGTGAGACGTCGCTTTGCGGCCTGGGGCAGACCGCTCCCAACCCCGTGCTCACCACACTGCGCTACTTCCGCGATGAATACCTGGCCCATGTGCGCGAGAAGCGCTGCCCGGCCAAGGTCTGCAAGCAACTGATCACCTATCACATCGAGCCCACGCTTTGTGACGGCTGCGGGGCTTGCGCGCGGGTATGCACTAGTGAAGCGATTCTGGGCGAGAAAAAGAAGGTCCATTTGATCGACAACGCCAAGTGCATCAAGTGCGGCGCGTGCCTGGAGGTGTGTCAGCCAAGAGCCGTCCTGGTGACGTAGGCAGAAGACAGGAGACAGAAGTCAGGAGTCAGAACGGCCGTGAAACGGCAACCAGCGAAGACTTTTCGCGACTTAGTGGTCTGGCGCAAGGCACATGAGTTTGTCCTTGGGGTTTACGACTTCACAGCGGCCTTCCCCAAGCACGAGGCCTATGGCCTTTCCGCGCAGATGCGCCGCGCAGCAGTTTCCATCGCGGCAAACATCGCGGAGGGATTTCGGAAGCGCGGGAAGGCCGACAAGGCCCGATTCATGAACACGGCCGAAGGTTCTATCGAGGAAAGCCGCTACTACCTAATCTTGGCGCGAGACCTGGGCTACGGCGAAACGAGCAGCCTCATGAGTGGTCTAGAGGAAGTCAGTCGGCTGCTGAATGCCTATTCGAGGGCCATTCTGACTTCCGACTCCGGTTGTCAAGGAGGAGCGACTGCGGACTTGCAGAGAGCTGAGCGCAGATGCCATGGTGGACCAACGGACAACTGACAACCAACAAAGGACGACTTGCTCCTGCATTCTGACTTCTGACTCCTGACTTCTGACTTCTTTTTTGAGGACTTCCAAGTGCCCGAAATTACGATCAATGGGATCAAGGTGGAAGTTGAGCGCGGGACGACAGTGCTCGAGGCGGCGTGTTTTCTGGGAATTCCCATCCCCACGCTTTGCCACGACGAGGGGCTCAGCGCGTATGGCGCTTGCCGGCTGTGCGTGGTTGAAGTCGGCACGCCGCCGCGCAGCAAGTTGCAGAGCGCGTGTACGCTGGTGGTGGAAGAGGGGCTGGTAGTCCAGACGCATTCGGCGCGGGTGGAGCGGGCGCGCCAGTTGCTGCTCGAGCTCTACGTCGCCACCTGCCCGCAGTCGAAAACCATTCAGGACCTGGCCAGCCGCTACGGCGTTCGCGAGGTTCGGTTGGCAGGGGAGTTTGAAGACTGCATCCAGTGCGGCAAGTGTGTGCGCATGTGCGCCGAGCAGATGATGGCCGGCGCCATCGGCTTCGCCTACCGGGGCAAGCAGCGCAAGGTGATGAGCGCCTTCCGGCCGCAATCGGAACTGTGTCGGCACTGCGGCGCATGCCTGTACATCTGCCCCGTGGTGGAGTTGCGCTGCCACGGAGCGCAGCCCGAGACAACGCTGTGTAGTGGCTGCCTCAACTTCGCACCCGCCTGCCTCAGCTATCACGACCAGGCCATGTGTTTCCTGGACCCGTGCGCGGCCTGCGAGTTGGCCGGACCGCTGCGGCAAGACCTCGTCCGGCGGCGCGACCCCCTCGCGGCAGGCTCTCTGCCCACCGAGCGCGGTGTCCGCGCGACTGTCCGCCCTGAGCGGCGGGAAGAGCGTCCGAAGTAAACCCCGATCCCGAAGCAGGAACCCGGGTTGGGACCTTAAGTCTGGCGTTTCTAAAAAGATCTGAGCACGTCACTTAGAACGATTTCAAATTCGGGATCGGGGTAAAGGAGAACTTTTATGACTTACTCGCGGCTGAATGCTTCCGGAGCGACGTTGACCAAGAACCGGACGGAAGACTCCATCAGCCCGTTCAGCGGGATGTGCACCACGTGCGTGGACGGCTGCATCGGGATGTGCGAGATCGGCAAGTCCGCGTACCGTGGCGCCGAGATGATCTACCCGCAGCCTTTCGGCATCATCACCACGGCTTCGGCGAAGAACTATCCGGTTGACTTGTCGCACTTCACCATTCTGGGCCGGGCCAGCGGCGCCTGGGGAATCGAGCCCGATAGCGACCTGGCACTTTTCCCCAAAGTCAACCTGGAGGTTCAATGGGGGAAGGCGCCCGGCATCCGCTCGCGGCTTCCCTTCATCCTGGCCGGGCTCGGCTCGACCAACATCGCCAAGAACAATTGGGAAGGTCTGGCAGCGGGCGCGGCGATCACCGGCACGTGTCTGACGGTGGGCGAGAACGTCTGCGGCATGGACCCGCAATCGCAGATGTCGAACGGCCACCTGCTCTCGAGCCAGGAACTCGAGTGGCGTGTGCGGTCGTTCCGCGAGTGGCAGGAGGACGGCTACGGCGAAATCATCATCCAGGCAAATGTCGAAGACACTCGGCTCGGCGTCCAGGAATACGCCATCACCAAGTTGGGCGTCAAAGCGGTTGAACTGAAGTGGGGCCAGGGAGCCAAGGATATTGGCGGGGAAGTGAAAATTCGCGACCTCCAGAAGGCGCGCATGCTCAAGGCGCGCGGGTACGTCGTGCTGCCCGATCCGGAGGACCCCGTGGTCGTAGATGCCTTCGAGCGCGGGAGCTTCCGCGAGTTCGAGCGCCACTCGCGCGTCGGGATGGCAAACCGGGATGGGTTCCTGCGTCGCGCTGAAGAACTCCGCAAGCTCGGGGCGCAGTGGGTCTTCCTGAAGACGGGGGCTTACCGGCCTGCCGATCTGGCGCGTGCGGTCAAGTGGTCGTCGGAGGCGGGAATTGACCTGCTCACCGTCGATGCTGCGGGCGGCGGCACGGGCATGAGCCCCTGGCGGATGATGAACGAATGGGGCGTCCCCGGCATCGAGTTGCATTCGCTGCTTTATCAATACTGCCAGCGGCTGGCCAAGCAGGGGCACTATGTGCCACCCGTGGCCGTGGCAGGCGGCTTCACGTTTGAAGACCAGATCTTCAAGGGGCTTGCCCTGGTGGCGCCTCACGCCCGGCTGATCGCCTGGGCGCGCGCTCCGTTGGCGGCAGCCATGGTGGGTAAGACCATCGGTCGGCTCGTAGAGGAAAATAGCCTGCCGGTTTATATCGAACGCTTCGGCACCACCGTGAGCGAAGTCTTTGTCACCGCGCCCGAACTCGAGGAGCGTTTCAAAGATCGCTTCCACGAAATTCCCGTCGGGGCCATTGGTCTCTACACGTACTACCAGCGCGTCGCGCAGGGCCTGCGGCAATTGATGTGCGGCGCCCGTAAGTTTTCGCTCGAACACATTTCCCGCGACGACATCGCTGCCCTCACGGCCCACGCCGCCGAAATCAGCGGCATTCCGCTGGTCACCGAGGTGGACCGTGAAGAGGTGGAGCAGATCCTCCGGCCCGCCTAGTCCCGTGCCCGCCTAAAAAGGTGCTTTTGGCCGGGCGTGCTCATTGCGAAGGCTTGGGATGCAAACAAGCACGGCCGGAAACTTATCGGGCGGTCACGGGACCAGCGTCCGCCGAGTCGTCCCGCCGCGGCGGGCGCTACCTGCTGGTGGTGGACTCGCGCATGAGCGCCTGCAGCGCCACAGCAGCCGCGCCGAGCACGCCGCCGTAGTATCCCAGCCGGGACACTGAAATGCGGAGGGCACGACGTTCCCAAGCCGGGACAAGCGCCGGTAGCTCCGCTTCGAGATCAGCCAGCAGGCAGGGATTCTCTTCCACCAATCCGCCACCCAGGATGATAGCCTCCGGATCCAACAGGCTGACCACCGACGCACAGCCACGTGCCAGGTGCCCAGCCAACGTTCGCATGGCCTTGCGGGCAGCGGGAACCCCGGCATTCGCCGCACGAATCGCGTCCTCGGCCCGCGCGAACCCACCTTCACCTGCGTAGCGCACGAGCGCTGCCGCGTTGGCGTATACCTCCAAGCAGCCCCTGCGACCGCAAGTACAGGGTGGCCCATTCGGATCCAGTTGGATGTGCCCGAGGGCATTTCCAAAGAAATGCGCTCCACGGTTCAGGCGCCCGTCGATGAAGCAGGCTCCGCCCACGCCGGTTCCGAGCGTGACGCAGACAAAATTCTGTAGCGGCTTGCCGACTCCAAAGTACTTTTCCGCAAGGGCCAGGGCGTTAGCGTCGTTCTCGGCGGCCACCGCAAGGCCCAGTTCGGCTCTTAGCCCCTCGGCGATTGGTGTCCCAGTCCAGCCCGGAAGGTTCTCGGTCGCGTAGAGGACCTCGCCCGTGAAGGGATCGACCCAACCCGCTGTGGCTACGCCGGCAGCCGCGGGTTCGGCATGTTGGGCTCGCGAGAATTCCACCGCGCGTTTGGCCACCTGGCTCAAATGGTGCAGCAACGCCTGGCGGCCACCGCTTGCCGGGGTAGGATCACACCATGTCTTCAGTATCCCTGCCTCGCGGTCAACGACTCCGTATTTCGTATTCGTCGCGCCCAGGTCGATCCCGATCAGGTGACGCTTGTGTTCAGGCAGCACGCGGAATGGATCGAGGGCAAGTGCGAAACGGCGCGCAATCTCACCCGGGCGAGTGATGGCGGTGCCCACGACAACGGCGAACGCTCCTGCCGCCAGCGCCTCAGCGGCCTCTTGCGGGTTTCCAATCCTGCCTTCGGCCAGCACGGGCACCGTCACTGCCTTGCACAGCGCGGCGATGAACGCGGGCTCGAAAGTGCGTACATGCGCGGTCTCCGGAGTGTAGCCACGCAGTGTGGGCAGGACAGCATCCGCACCCGCGCCCGCCGCCTGCACGGCCTCTTCAACCGTGGCGATATCCGCGAGCGCAGGGACGCCAAGCTCCATCTTGATCCGCGCCAGGCGCTCCAGCGCACCGTAGTCCTGACCCCGCCGCGTACAATCCAGCGCGATGATGTCCGCGCCGGCCGCGACGAGTTCGCGAGCTTCCTCGAACGAGCCCGTGATCAAGATCCGTCCGTCAGCTTGCAGGCGCTTGCTGATTCCAATGATGGGAAGGGCCACCGAGCGGCGAATGGCGTTCACGTCTGCCGGGCCGTTTGCTCGGATTCCTCCTGCCCCGCCTTCCAGTGCTGCTATTGCAAACTGCGCCATGGCTTCCGGACTCCGAAAGGCATCTCCGTCCGGAGCCTGGCAGGACACAATCAGCCTGTGTTTGAGGTTTAGGATTGCATTACCGACCGAATTCATTAGTCCCCCGTCGAACGTTTATTTCCTTGCATGCGTTGCCGCCCCGCAGAAAACGGCTGCAAACAGCATTGTCGATATCTCCCGTTTCATCCTTCGAACTGCAGAATGGAGTGAGGCGTTCCATTCCCGATGCCAAAGACCCGTGGCCTTGGCCATCGCTACCGAGCCGGTGCAGGATAACAAACCTCTATTCTACTGATATTCTCGCCACGAATCGAAAGACCCGTGTACGTTGCTGTTACACGGCCTCGGGGGCCGGAACAGTGAGCCCGGTCTTTCGCGATGTCTTGTGGAAACCGGCTATGCGGATGACTTCCTCACGGATCTTGGCCGGTGCGGAACGTTTCGGCCTCGACCAGTTATTTTGCAGGCCCTCCAATGGTGGCGTTGTAGGCAGGAACCAGGATTGCTCTTATTGAACCAGCCGGGAGTATTCATGAATAGTGTGCACATGCTGGCGGCGGATGCTTCAGGAATAATCCGGGCTGGACATTCGACTCTGCATTATGCTCGAAAGCAAGTAAGATGTGGGCCGATTACTCTCAGGAGAAAGGATGTGCCCCATGAGTGAAAGGGCTTTGTTTCGGCGGCGCGATTTCCTCAAGGCCCTGAGCGTGGTACCGGCGGCATGGATGCCGCTTGCCAAGTCCCAACCCACGCCGCCGCTGCTGCTCTTCAGTTGCTCACCAGCCAACGACTTGTACAGAGTTCTGGCTTCTGGTGCGGCATCATTTCCGCGCTGCGATACACATGACGAGGCCGTCACCCGAGCCCCGCAAGGCTCCGGTGTCCTCATCCTTGCGGATGGTTACCCTGCCAAAACGAACCCACTTGAGAGTGCGATCTTTCAGAAGGCGAGGGAGAAAAAGGTGCGCTTGTACGTAGAATTCCCCTCGTATGTGCCGGGGTTGCGCGTGGGTGAGCCGCGGCATCCGGCAAAAGGAAAATACTACAATGTCCTCGAGCGCGTGGTAGTTGCCTCGGAAGCGTTCAGCCCCTCCCTTCCGAAATTGCGAATCTTGGATGTCCACGATTGCGTATATGTGCCGGTTGAGCCCAGGAATGCGGAGTTGGTGTTGGCGCGGGTGGCAGGCTTTGACACAGCCCTTTACGGACTCCCTCAGGACAGGGTCAAGCCTATCCTCTTCAGGGCTCCGGAGGGAGAAATCCTGGTTGCGACTACGAAGCTCAGCCAGTTCGTCGCGGGCCGATACGCGCCGGCGAATGCGTGGAGGTTCATCTGGGACTGGATACTCGGCTGGCTATCTCCTGAGACCAAGGTCAGCGTGGGGGAATTTGTCTCAGTTGTAACTCCTTCCTTCGCTCCTCACCAAATCTTGCCCCAGAATGCCGGCCTGTCGGCCTTCCAGAGAGGAGTGGAGTGGTTCAGCAGGGCGAAGCTATTTGTCGATCCTTCGTGGAAACAGACGGTTAATGAACGTGAATCGCTTGGCCGTCCGTCACCTGGGCCGCACCCTGATTGGCCGGTCGGCGACGGCAGCGCAGGAGTGCTGGAAGGGTTTTCCGGCATAATCGAGTGCGACGGTAACCAATTACTCGGCTGGAGCCTCCGCAATGACTGCACTGCGGAAACATCGATGGCGATGGCCTGCTCATACGTCATCAGCGGGAAGCCGAGGGATCGCGAAATTGCCAGCAATCTGAATGACTTCATCTATGTCCACTCTCCGCTCGCGCAAGGACCTCGGAACGACCCTGAAAGTCCGTCGTTCGGGCTAGTTGGTTGGGCGCTGCCCAACTCACTGGGAGTCTATTACGGTGACGACAACGCGCGCAGCATGTTAGGAACCATCGCGGCAGAGGCCTTGCTAGGGTCCGACCGCTGGGACGAACAGGTCCTGCGTTGTCTCGTGGCCAACTTGCGAACTACGGGGAGGCTCGGGTTCCGTGGAGATAACCTGGACGAAAAGCGGTTGCAACAGCATGGCTGGCGGTACTTTTATGGTGCTGAAACGGTCAATTATGCCCCGCACTACGAGGCATACTTGTGGGCATGTTTCCTCTGGGCATATGACAAGACACGTTATTCGCCTTTCTTGGAAAGAACCAGGAACGCGATTCGCATGACCGTCGCCGCTTACCCAAATAAATGGCGGTGGACGAACGGACTTCAGCAGGAAAGAGCCCGCATGCTGTTGCCCCTAGCCTGGCTGGCACGGATTGAAGATACCCCCGAACACCGCCAGTGGCTCAAGCACATTGCGAAAGATCTGCTCGCCTTGCAAGACGAATCCGGCGCGATTCGAGAAGAGTTGGGCTCTGGGTCCCAAGGCATGTATGGCCCACCAAAGTCAAACGATGCCTACGGGACAAGCGAAGCACCGGTCATCCAGGAAAACGGAGATACGGTTTGCGACCTTCTCTACACCTCAAACTTCGCCTTTCTCGGCTTGCACGAGGCTGCTGCTGCCACGGGTGATGCGTTCTATTTGCAAGCGGAGGACAAGCTGGCTGAATTCCTGTGCCGGATCCAAGTCCGCTCTTCGGCCCACCCCGAACTCGATGGCGCTTGGTTCCGGGCTTTCGATTTCAAGCGATGGGATTACTGGGCAAGCAACTCGGATTGGGGTTGGGGCCCGTGGTCAATTGAAACGGGCTGGACGCAAGCGTGGATCACCTCCGTGTTCGCCATGCGGCGCCTAAAGACTTCCTTATGGGGCTTGACTGCGAACAGCCAGATCGCGCGGCACATGGACAAGCTGCTGCCCGCCATGATGCCGAGCCCCGGCGCGACGCGCTGAGCTTGAAGCGAAGGGGCAGCGGGTGTAGGATTTGCCGCGAGGTAAAGTTGAAATCGGGAATTCCGATTTCAAGGGGTCGTCATCATGAAAGCTCACTTCTACGTCCTCATGCTATGGGCGGCGGGGTGTCTCTTGCCGCTGCCATTGATAGCCCAGCAGGGTGAGCAGAATCCTCCCCCGGGTCTCCCCGGAATCGACGTTAGGTCGACGCTGCAGAGGCCCTGGATCGTTGCCGGAAAGGTAATGACGCTCCAAGGTGATCCGATTCGTCGCGCGAAGGTCAGGGTGGAACCCAACGTCGCTGCTGAATTCCGAGCTTTCGAAACAGACTCCCAAGGTGAGTTCCAGACCGAGTACTGGTTAAATGTAGCTGCCGCTCAGGACGTGGCCACGGTCACGGAGTTCAGCGTGAACCTGACGGTCGCCAAGAAAGGCTTCCGCATCGTGCGCAAGGTCCTGGATTTTGAAAGTTCCGCCAACCCGCGGCGTTATCTCATTACGTTGCGGGACGCAAATGAGGACCCTGGACTGCTTTCGCAGGCCGATCTGACCTCAAGCCTTGTGCCAAAGCTGAAGAGCCTCGGGGCTTCCGACGGGCTGTCGGCCAAGGGAGAGAAGGACTACGTGCGCGGGGTGGGGGAGTTTCTCGACCGGAACCGCCCAGAGCGGGCCTTGCGGTCCTTCGCTAAGGTGGTCCGTGGTGACCCTTCCTGCGTGAAGTGCCGTGTGATGCTGGGTCTCGCGGAGCTCGCCTCCGGAGATTGGGACGGCGCCAACGGTGACTTCGTGGAAGCAGCGAAGGAGAGCCGGGCGAATCCAAAAGCGGGACGGCCTGAACCTGCGCTGGTTCTCGGGGTAATGGAGAGCTGGCGGCACGAGCCAGAGAGGGCGGCGGGTTTCTTACTGGAGGCGCTCAAATCCGATCCTCGAGACCCACTGGCGCTTCAGGAACTCGGACGCTCGCAATTGCTGCTTCAAAACCATGCGACTGCCGCCTCCTACCTGGCAAAGGCCCTAGATGCCGGCGCAGGGCCTGAGGCGCGACTCATGCGGGCCGAAGCCCTAGTGGGCGCAGGCTACTCTGGAGAAGCGGACAAAGAGATGACCCGCTACCTTGGCGGGAAAGACGTGAAGGCGATGCCACTTCGGGTCCGCCAGATTTGGGTGCAACTGCAGGAGCGGAAGAAGGTCGAGGCGGCCTACGCAAAGGCGAGCTCGGTCGTGAAACAGCCAATCGACTATCTCCGCCGCACTCCGCCGGAGCTCAAGGGGCTCGAGCCCGCCACGAGCCAGGAACAATTGGACTCCATCCTCAGCGCGGTAGGCAAGAACGTCGCGAAGGCTTTTCAGAATTTCCCGAACACGGTTTCGCTGGAGCAGATTCATCAGGAAAAGCTGCGCCGCAACGGAAAGGTGGGCGGGGCACAGGATGAGAAATTCCATTATTTGTGCCTGGCACCGGCCGACGCCTGGGGGCCGAGCTTTACCGAGTATCGCGCCGATTTGTCGGGACAAGAAAGTCATCCGCATGGCCTGCAGGAAGGCTTCATGCTCACTTCGGGATTCGTATCGGCTGCGCTCATTTTCCATCCTGCATACCAAGCCGAAACCACGTTTCGTTATCTCGGGCGCCAGAAAGTCAATGGGCGCGATACCTTTGTGATCGCCTTTGCCCAGCGACCGGAGAAAGCGCGGCTGTACGGCATCTTCAAATCGGCTGAAACCAGGATGACAACTTTTTCCCAGGGCCTGGCTTGGGTTGATTCTACGGGCTACCAAATCATCCGCCTCCACACCGACTTGTTGCTGCCTCTGCCGCAAATCGAGCTGGAGAAAGAAACAACGAAAATCGATTTCGGCGAAGTCCACTTTAGTCGGATTGCCGAGGCATTCTGGTTGCCGCAGGACGTCACCGTCAGCGTGGTTTGGAATGGCAGATATTTACGGAACGAGCATCAATACTCGGAATTCAAGCTATTCAATGTGGAGGCCACCGAAAAGATAGGAACGCCGAAACAGTCCGGTCAGACTTCCAAGCAAGAACCCGATTCCAAGGCGCCGCACTGATCTTCCATTGATGAAGTGAGGAGGCAATGCACGCGCGGCGCCCTGGCGGCTTGGATTGACCCCGCGAGCTTCCGCCTTCCCGCCTCCGGGCCGATCTCCTCGCACCTCAGGTCGATATTGTCCTCTGAGAGCCTAACTCCTTCTTGACGTGAACCACCTGCTTTTCTGTGGCGTGCTGAAGCGGGGCGTCTAAAGACGAGGGTCCGCTGCTAGCCACCGGTTCCTGGACGAGCTCAGCGGAGCCTTTCGCCGCGATCCGCAGCGTGTAAGTTCTGGGCGGCAGAGCTGCTGTTTGCCCCGGATGCTTCATGAATAGTCCGGGCTAATGCACACCCGTTTGATGTAATTATGTATTCGACGTTGATAGCCACGAAGCCGCGCGCCCTCACCGCTCCGTGGCCAAGCCTCTGCACGGCACGCTGGTGTGGACGTTCCCGTCCTTGTGGACGAATCCCTTTTTCTTCGACTACAAGCCCTGGCTTGCTGTGGTCGTCGCGGTCATTCTCGTCTCCATCATCTGCTGGCTGCCGCTCATCCGAGGTTTGACGCGCTCCATCTCTCAGCTCACCGCGGCGACCGGAGCGATTGCCGAGGGGCAGCTCGAGACCCGGCTGTCCCTCAACCGCCGAGACGAACTGGGCCGGTTGAGTGAGGCGATCAATCGCATGGCGGAACGGCTGTCCGGCTTTGTGCATGGCCAGCGGCGCTTTCTGAGTGACGTTGCCCATGAACTCTGCTCTCCCCTCGCCCGCCTTCAAGTGTCACTCGGCATCTTGGACCAACGGGCGCAGAACAACCAGAAGGAGTATGTCGAGGGTGTGCAGGAAGAAGTCGCACACATGTCAGGTCTCATTAACGAGCTACTGCTCTTCTCCCGGGCGCAGATGAACGCTTCAGCCACTCCGCTCACGCGGGTAAACCTCGCTGACGCGGTGCGGCGCGTTCTCGCGAGGGAAGCCTCCGATAAAACCTTGATCGAGACCCACATTGAGGAGCGGACCGAGGTCATGGCCCACCCGGAATATCTCTTCCGTTCGCTGGCCAACGTGGTGCGGAATGCCATTCGCTATGCGGGAGAGTCTGGCCCCATTGTGGTATCTGCCAGCGAGAAGGACGGGGTGGTTTCGATCACGGTAGCGGACAACGGCCCCGGCATCCCAGAGGCGGAACTCGAAGGAGTCTTCAAGCCCTTTTATCGTCCGGAGCTGGCGCGCCAGCGAGAGACGGGCGGCGTGGGTCTCGGGTTGGCCATTGTGAGAACCTGTATTGGAGCCTGCGGAGGCATTGTCAAATGCCGCAACCGTTCGCCCAAAGGCCTCGAGGTCGAAATCCGACTTCCCACGCCGAAACCGTGATGCGGCGGACCTGTTCGATACCCCGGTTCTCGGCCAATCCCATCCTCATGGGACCACACATTCCTGACCCGGCATAGCCGTGACCAAATGGGTAGTAAGCAGAAGGCAGTAAGCAGTAGGCAGTTAGCAGCCGTTTGAGGCCGGCTTGGAGGCCCTGACAATTCCCACCGGAGCCGCATACCTATAGGCTCCACTTGAGCGGCCCCAAGAAATCTTGCCAGAAGAAGCCAGAATCTCACGATAGAGGTACCAAGGCAAATGCGATTGACGGAGTTACGTTTTCCACCTCTACAGCCATGCAGCCACAGCCTTTCACCCCCCTCTGTTGCCCCGGCGTCAGAGGGTGCTCCTCCCGCAGCCGCGGGACGGGAGCGGGTGGAAAATAGATGTCAATCCGTGTTTGAAGAGCGCCGACCACGCAGAAAGGCAACCCCCATCGTCTGAAAACAGTGGCTGCCTACCCGATGCGCGTGGGCACGGGCGTTTATGCGTCGTTGGGTCCCATGACGATTGACATCATGTCAGAGCCTTTCCAATATTGGCTTGACAAGTCCATCTTCGCGAGACAGAATCCTGCCGTTGTAGTTTCCCAAGGCAGGCAAGAGCCAACATGCGGTCGAGCACGATGGCCAATGGCACTCGGTGCGTGCTTTGGGTTCCTCTTCGGAAGTCAGGTGTGTTCGCGCTAAGCGTGTTGCCAGCCGAGGCACGGCCGTCCAAGCTGAGGAGTTCAGCTTCGCGGGTGTAGTCTGTCTCGACTGGCCACGAAGCGGAAGTTTTCCAGACGCCCTCGGGAGTCCGAGGGCTCTTGCTTGAGGCGGCGACGCTGGGCAAATAACGGAAAGTGCAAGTGCGTATCTTCAGGAATCCTACCGACTAGGCTTGGGAGGTTGGCCATGGAGCGGCGAATTCATGTTTTGACGGCGGGGCACACAATGCATAGGTCGAGTTGTGTCGGTGACTGCTCGTCACTGGTCACTCGTCACTGCTCTTAAGGGCCGGGCTAATTCTGGGCGTGGCTCTGAGCCTGAGCCATGTGGCGGCGGCGCAGACGAATACCATCACGGTGAACACCTTCGCGCAGATCGCCAGTGGCCCTACGGACTGCACGCTGGGCGATGCCATCAAGGCTGCCAACTCCCAGTCGACTACGCCTGTCAACGCATGCGTCGGGGCGCTGGGGGCGAACACGATTGTGCTGTCGGCCGGCACTTACCACCTGACTCAAGTCAACAACTCCAATCGCTCGGCGGGGACGCCGGACATCTCCAGCACGCTTACCATCCAGGGGGCGGGGGCGGGGGCGGGCTCGACGATCGTCCAACGCGACACCGGCTCGCCGGACTTTGAGATCTTTTTCCAGGCGAGTGGTACGTTGACGCTGAACGGCCTGACGCTGACGGGGGGCGAACCCGCGCTGGGCTCCTATTACAGCTACTACAACTACCCCTATTATAGCAACGGGGCGACGTTAAACGTTAGCAGTTGCACGTTCGACTCGAACCCTGGCGGAGCGATCGTTTTTAACCTTAGCAGCATAACCGTTGACAACAGCACGTTCACCAACAACACTCGCCCAGGCAACCCCGGGGGAGCGCTCTACGGCTATGCGAACGATTTAGCCATCACCAACAGCACGTTTTCTGGGAATGTGGCGTCGTCCCACGGGGGGGCGCTCTGGATCAGCGGCGGAACCATCAGCATTGCCAACTCCAGTTTCGTGGGCAACTCCGCGGGCAGCGGCTCCTATGGGGGCGCGATTTATATCCCCAGTGGCACCACTGCTGCCATTCAGTACTGCAACTTCAGCGGAAACAGCGCCGGGTACGGAGGGGCGGTGGCGGATTACATTCCGCTAACGGGGGTCTACAGCGAGCTGACGGGCCTCTACAACAGCACGTTTACCAACAACACGGCTACGAGTCGAGGCGGAGCCTTGTATCTTCAAGGCAGCGGTGTCAACGCGATTATCACCGCCAGCACCTTTTCCGGGAACACGGCCGGGGACGCGGGCGGGGCGATTTTCCGCGACTACGGCACTGTGGGTCAAGTCACCAAGCTGACGAACACGACCATCAGCGGCAACACAGCCAACAACTGGGGTGGAGGGATGGCTGTGTATGGCTACTACTATTACTACTCCTATGGCGGTGGGCTGGATTTGAGCAACGTCACCATCGCCAACAACACGGCCACGAACGGCAGCAACTATGCCGGAGGCGGCGGGATTGCCTTTGTCAGCCTGAACGGCAACGACTTTTACACTTTTGAGAACAGCATCATTGCTGGGAACACGGATGCGACTAACGTGGCACCGGATTGCTCCACGATACAGATGGGCAGTGGACCGGTACTGACTTCTCAGGGGTACAACCTGATTGGGAACAACACGGGCTGCTCGTTCTTGCCAACTGCCGGCGACCAGGTCGGAACAGGCTCTAGCCCTTTGAATCCGCAGTTGGGTCCGTTACAGAACAACGGGGTGGGGACGTTCGTGTGCCGTCCGGGAGGGCTGACCTGTCCGGCGAACTCGACTCAGGCGTTGCTGGCGGGCAGTCCGGCGATTGATGCGGGCAATCCGCAGGCGCCGGGGAGTAGCGGGGTGACGTGCGCGGCGACGGACGAGCGGGGAGTGACCCGGCCCCTGGGCGCGGCCTGCGACATAGGAGCTTTTGAAGCGGACATCAACGTTTCGCCCGTCTCGCTCACCTTTCCGCCGGAGAGTGTAGGCCCGCCGCCGGGGACGAGCCCGGCGGAGGTGGTGACGTTTAGCAACTACGGCAGTTCGTCCCTGACTATCACCAGCCTCACCATTGCGGGGGACTTTGCGCTGGATTCGAGCACGACCTGCTCGACCTCCACGCCAGTGGAGGCGGGGGGGGCTGCACGATTGCGGTGACGTTCACGCCCACGGCGGCGGGGACGCGGACGGGGGTGCTGACGATTGCGAGCAGTGATCCCAGCAGTCCGGTGACGGTGAGTCTGAGTGGGGAGGGCAACGCCACGGCGCCTTTTGTGCAACTGACGCCCACGAGCCTGTCGTTTGGCAACCAGTTGGTGGGGACGAGCAGCACGCAGGGGGTGACGCTGACCAACCTGGGGAACGCGCCGCTGACAATCACCGGCATCGCCGCGACAGGGAATTTTACGCAGACCAATACCTGCGGCACCTTACCAGCCTCGGTCCTAGCGGGGGCGAACTGCACGATCAGTGTGACGTTCACGCCGACGGTGGTGGGAACGCAGGTGGGCGCGCTGACGATTGCGGACAACGCGGCGGGCAGCCCGCAGAGCGTGATTCTGAGCGGGGTGGGGACGGGGGCCAGCTTGTCCGGGACGGCGCTGACGTTCGGCGACCAGGCGCTGAACACGACGAGCGCCCCGCAGACGGTGTATCTGACCAATACCAGCGCAGGCAACCTGACCATCAACAGCATCGGCATTTCGGGGACGAATTCCGCAGACTTTACGATGTTCAGCAGCAGCGGCAGCATGTGCAGCACGGGCACGACGCTCGGGCAAGGGTCGAGTTGTTGGGTCACTGTGTTGTTCACGCCCAAGGGAACGGGGACGCGGACGGCAGCGGTGGTGATTACTGACAGCATAGGGGCCACGGAGACCATCGCGCTGGTCGGGTCGGGGGTGACCACGCACCTGATTGTGGTGAACACGACGGCGCAGATCGCGAGCAGCCCGAGGGACTGCACGCTGGGGGATGCCATCACGGCGGCGAACACGGACACGGCGGTGAACGGGTGTGCGGCGGGTTCGGGGGCGGACACGATTATGTTGCCGGCCGGCACCTTCCACCTGACCCGGATCAACAACTCCAACCGCGCGGCGGCGACGCCGGACATTTCCACAGCGATCACCATCCAGGGGGCGGGGGCGGGGACGACGATCCTCGAACGGGACGCCGGCTCGCCGGATTTCGTAATCTTCTATCAGTCGGGCGGGACATTGACGCTGAACGACCTGGCGGTCATGCGCGGCGAACCAGCGCTGCAAAGCTACTACAGCGCAACGCTGAACATTAACCGGTGCACGTTCGACTCCAACCCTGCGGGAGCGATCAATTTCAGTCTTAACAGTCTGACCATTGACAACAGCACCTTCACCAACAACAGTAACCCGACCTCTTACGGCGGGGCGCTTTCGGGCTCGGCCAGCGTTTTAACAATCACGAACAGCTTGTTTTCGGGGAACGCGGCGGGCAACTACGGGGGGGCGATCTACATTAGCGGCGGGACCATCAGCATCGCCAATTCCAGTTTCGTGAACAACTCCTTGCCGACCGCGAATAATAATGGGGGCGCCATCTATATCAGTGGTGGTACCAGTGCCGCCCTCCAGTACTGCAACTTTAGTGGGAACAGTGCCGGGTACGGCGGCGCGGTGCATGATTACAACGCTCCGCTGACGATCCTAAATTGCACATTTACCAACAATTCGGCCTTGTCCCAAGGCGGGGCGTTATATCTTCAGAATAATGGCGTTAACGCCAGCATCACCGCCAGCACCTTTTCGGGCAACACGGCGGGCGACGCGGGTGGGGCCATTTACCGCGCCTACGGCACGGTGGGTCAAGTCACCAAGCTGACCAACACGACCATTAGCGGCAACACCGCCAACAACTGGGGCGGGGGGATGGCAGTCTACGGCAATTCCGGTGGGCTTGATTTGAATAACGTTACCGTTGCCGATAACACAACCCCGAACAACAATGGCAGCATAGGCGGCGGGGGGATTGCCTTTTAGAGCCTGAACCCCAACGACTTTTTCACTTTTGAGAACAGCATCATTGCTGGGAACACAGATGCGACCAACGTGGCGCCGGATTGCTCGACGGTGAAGATCGGCCCTGGCCCCGTGCTGACTTCGCAGGGGTACAACCTGATTGGCAACAACACGGGCTGCTCGTTCTTGCCAACTGCCGGGGACCAAGTGGGAACAGCCTCGGCCGCAATCAATCCGCAGTTGGGTCCGTTACAGAACAACGGGGTGGGGACGTTTGTGTGCCTTCCGGGAGGGCTGACCTGTCCGGCCAACTCGACGCTGGCGCTGCTGGGAGGCAGTCCGGCGATTGACGCGGGCAATCCGCAGGCGCCGGGGAGTGGTCCCGCAGGCGCGGGATGCGCGGCCACAGACGAGCGGGGGATGGCGAGGCCGCTAGGGGCGGCGTGCGACATTGGAGCCTTCGAGGCAGACATCAACGTTTCCCCTGTCTCCCAGGCCTTCCCGCCGGAGGGTGTGGGGGTGACGAGCCCGGCCGAGACCATCACCTTCACCAACTACGGCAGTGCGACCTTGACCATCACCGGCATCACCATTACGGGGGACTTTGCCCTGGACGCCGGCACGACGACCTGCTTGACCTCAACTCCCCTTGGCGCGGCTTCGAATTGCGCGGTGGGTGTGACGTTCACGCCGACGGCGGCGGGGACGCGGACGGGGACGCTGACGATTGCGAGCAGTGATCCCAGCAGTCCGGTCACGGTGAGTCTGAGTGGGGAGGGCAACGCCACGGCGCCCTTTGTGCTGCTGACGCCCACGAGCCTGTCGTTTGGGAGCCAGTTGGTGGGGACGAGCAGCACGCAGGGAGTCACGTTGACCAACCAGGGGAACGCTCCACTGCTGATCACGGGCATTACCACGACGGGGAACTTTACGCAGACGAACACCTGTGGCAGCTCGGTGGGGGCGGGGCTGAGTTGTACGATCAGTGTGACGTTCGCGCCGACGGTGGTGGGAACGCAGGTGGGCACGCTGACGATCGCGGACAACGCGGCGGGCAGCCCGCGGAGCGTGATCCTGAGCGGGGTAGGGATCGGGGTTGGCTTGTCCGGGACGGCGCTGACGTTTGGCAACCAGGCGCTGAACACGACGAGCGCGGCGCAGACGGTGACGCTGACCAACACGAGCACCAGCAACCTGAGCATCACGGCGGTCAGTGCAAGCGGCGACTTTGCGCTCGATCCGACGACGACCTGCTCGGGTTCAACCACTCTTGGGCCCAGCGGCACCTGCACGGTTGTCGTGACCTTCACCCCCACGGCCACCGGCACACGCACGGGCACGGTAACGATTACGGACGATGGGCCGAACAGTCCGCGGAGCATTGCGCTGGTGGGGGCGGGGGTAACGACGCAACTGATTATAGTGAACACCACGGCGCAGATCGCGAGCAGCCCGAGGGACTGCACGCTGGGGGATGCCATCACGGCGGCGAACACGGACGCGGCGGTGAACGGGTGTGCGGCGGGTTCGGGGGCGGACACGATTACGCTGCCAGCCGGCACCTACCACCTGACCCGGATCAACAACTCCAGCCGCTCGGCGGCGACGCCGGACATCTCCACGGCGATCACCATTCAGGGGGCGGGGGCGGGGACGACGATCCTCGAACGGGACGCCAGCGCGCCGACCTTTGAGATCTTGTCCCTGACGAATGGAACGTTGACGCTGAACGATGTGACGCTGAAGGGAGGCGCGCCGGCGGTGTGGGCCTCCTACTACTATTATTATTACTACACCACGTTAAACGTCAACCGGTGCACGTTCGACTCGAACCCTGCGGGAGCGATCAATTTTTATAGCTACTACGGCAACCTGACCATCGACAGCAGCACCTTCACCAACAACACTAACCCGAACTCTTACGGCGCGGCGCTTTACTTTTCGGGCCCTGTGTTGACGATCACCAATAGCCTGTTTTCGGGCAACGTGGCGACGTACTACGCGGGGGCACTCTACATCAGCGGCGGGACCATCAGCATTGCCAACTCCAGTTTTGTGAATAACTCCTCGTCGTCCAGTTCCTACTACTATTACGGAGGCGCGATTTACATCTCGGGTGGCACCAGTGCTGCCATCAACTCCTGCAACTTCAGTGGGAACAGCGGCGGGTACGGGGGTGCGGTATATGATTACAACGTTCCGCTGACGGTACTCAACAGCGCATTTACCAACAACTCAGCCGCGTCCGACGGTGGGGCCTTGTATCTTTATTATGGTGCCGCTAACACGAGTATCACCGGCAGCACCTTTTCCGGCAACACGGCAAGCGGCGCGGGCGGGGCCATTTACCGCGACTACGGCACTACGGGTCAAGTCACCATGCTGACCAACACGACCATCAGCGGCAACACAGCCAGCAACTGGGGTGGGGGGATCGCTATCTATGGCTACTACTCGAACTACGGCGGTGGGCTGGAGTTGAACAACGTGACCATCTCCAACAACACGGCCCAGAACGGCAGCAGCTCCGCAGGAGGCGGTGGGCTCGCCTTGGTCGCCTTGAATGCCTCGGACAATTACAAATTTGAGAACAGCATCATTGCGGGGAACACGGATGCGACCAACGTGGCGCCGGACTGCTCGACGGTGCAGATCGGCAGTGGCGTTCTGACTTCGCAGGGGTACAACTTGGTTGGGAATGACACGGGTTGCACGTTTACGGCAGCGACGGGAGACCAGGTGGGGACCGGCTCGAGTCCGATTAATCCGCTGCTTGGGCCAGTAGTGAATAACGGGGGGGCGACCTTCGTCTGCGGTCCGGCAGGACAAACGTGCCCGCCGAACTCGACGCAGGCGCTGCTGGCGGGCAGCCCGGCGATTGACACGGGCAACCCGGCCACGCCGGGCAGCGGGGCGCCGGCGTGCGCGGCGACGGATGAACGCGGGGTGGTATCACGTCCCCTGGGTACGGCGTGCGATATCGGGGCGTATGAACTGTCCGGCACTGCCGCCGCCATCCTCTCGACGAGCAGCCTTACGTTCGGAGACCAGTTGGTAGGTTCGACGAGTTCGCCGCAGACCGTGACGCTCACCAATCCCGCCAGCGCCCCGGTGGCTATCACCAGTATTGTGACCAGCGGCGACTTTGCCGAGACCAACACCTGTGGCGATTCCCTCGCCGCGGGGGCCAGTTGCACCATATCTGTCTTCTTCGCACCCACGGCCGCCGGCACCCGCACCGGCTTGCTCACGCTTACCGACGGCGCCAGCAATAGCCCGCAAACCGCGTCCCTGAGCGGCACGGGGGCCGGCAGCGTGCCGGTCGCGGGCCTGTCCCCGAACAGCCTATCTTTTGCCGACCAGCCCCTGGGAAGCAGCAGCGGGGCGCAAACCGTGACGCTCACCAACAGCGGCACGGGGACCCTGACCATTTCGAGCCTTACAGCGAGTGGTGACTTCGCTCAGACGAACAATTGCTCAAGCAGCGTAGCGGCGGACGCCAGTTGCACGATCAGTGTTACCTTCACCCCCACGGCGCTCGGGGCCCGGCCAGGGGCCATTACTATCACCGACAATGCCAGTGGCAGTCCCCACACCGTGATCCTGGTCGGCACGGGCCTGGGGCCGGCAGTGAGTGTTTCTTTGACTCTTACCTTCCCGAACCAGAATTTGAACGCGACCAGCGCACCGCAAACAGTAACGGTGGCCAATTCCGGGACGTCACTGCTGACCGTTTCGAGCGTAGCCATCAGCGGTGATTTTGCTCAAACCAACACCTGCGTAGGTACCGTCGCAGCGGGAGCTAGCTGCCCGATTAGCGTGACATTCACACCAACCACCACAGGGCAGCGCACCGGGAGCCTGGCCATCACCGACAACGCTCAGGGCAGCCCGCACGTGGTGGCGATATCCGGCAAGGGTGTACTGCCTGCGGTCAGCCTCTCCGCAGCCAGCCTGACGTTCGCCGGCAATCCTGTGGGCATGGACTGCCCCACCAAGACGGTAACGCTCAGCAACCCCGGCGACGGCCAGTTGAACATTTCGAGCATTGTCGCCAGCGCCGAGTTTTTACAGACCAACGACTGCGGCTTGGCGCGGGATCCGGGCGCGGGTTGTGTGATCAGTGTAAAGTTCCAGCCCGCGGCCGTTGGGACGACGACCGGGACGGTGAAAATTACGTCCGACGCCCCCGGCAGTCCGCACACGGTGGTGCTGACAGGCAACGGGACACCAGCCTGCGCGCTGCTGACCAGCGCCCCATTGGCCACGGTGCTGCGCGGGGCAGACTCGGTGGACTTCACAATTTCGGACCAGAAACCCAGTTGCACGCCGGATCCGATCCAGTTGACTTGCACGGTGAACAACCCGGCGACGTGCAAGCTGGCGCAGGCGACCATCCAGCCTACGGGCAGCACCACGCTGACGGTGGCGAACCTGAAGGCGTTGGGGGCGGACCCAGTGACCGTGGAGGTGGTGAAGCGGAGCGACTTCCGGGTCGCGGCGGTCGACATGCAGGTGCGGGTCTCGGACTTCGCCATGACCGAGTACCCGCAGGCGGCGACGGTGGCGGCGGGCAGGACGGCTAATTACTCGCTGACGCTAGCGTCAGTGAACGCGTTGAAGGGTAGCGTGCAGATGGGTTGCCAGGGGGCGCCAGCAGGGGCAACCTGCACGGTGACGCCGGGGCAGGTGACCCTGGACGGCGCGACGCCGGTGCAGGTGACAGTGTCGGTGACCACCACGGCGCGGTCGCAGGGTGTGCCGCGCGTGCCGCCGGCGCCGCCACAGGCGCCGCGGTGGGTGTGGCCGCTGGCGCTAACCATGCTCACGGGCCTGATCTTGGCGAGCCGACGTCGCCGTCCGGCGCTCATCCTGGCGGCGCTTCTATTGATGGCGGTGGCGTGGGCGGCGTGCGGTGGGGGCGGCCGCATGGTCTCCACAACTTCGACCGGCACTCCGGCGGGCAGTTACTCGATCCAGGTGACCGGCACGTATACCGAGGCTAACGGCGCCACCTCGACCCTGAGCCACATCGTCAACCTCTCGCTGACGGTGAATTAGTTCATCGGGTGATCGGCTGATCGAGTGATCGGTTCATCGATTGATTGGCCCGATCACTCCATGGCTGGACGATTCGATGGCTCGATGGGCCGATGGGTCGATAGCGTGTTTGTATCAGTCTTTGCTCTTCGTTGGAATCAGGAGGGATTGTCCTGCTCTTAGCGAGAAGGAGCCGGTAATCTCGGCCTTCCCGATCCGCACTTGGCGGAGCTCCAGCGCTCCGGACAGCAGCGTCAAACGGTACCTGCCGGAACCAACCGCCTGGAGTATTCCGTCGGCGGTGGGAGTGAAAAAAGGTAGTCGGGCGGGCGCGTCGCGGCGGGGATCGAAGGAGAGCCGCCCCTCCGGGGCTGAATAATGCTGGCCTGAGAGCGCCAGCGGTATCGCCCATAGGATCACCTGCCGGGCGTAATGAGAATTGCACCAGGGATAGCCGCTCCATGCGGCGCTGGTGTCTTTGTAGTCCCACTGGTCCCGGAGCTTATCTCGCCACGTCCGCACAATCTTCTCTGCCTCGGAGAGGCTCTCGCCTACGCCGCCGCCCAGATATAGGTTCAGGGAGCACCAATCTAGCGACCCGGCCTGCCAGATGATGTTGTCGCGCGGCGCGGGCTCGCAGTTGCCTGCGGCGGGCACGGCATTCTCGGCCTCGGGGTGTTCAGGTTCGGCGGCACGCATCACCTTCAACCCGAACGGGCTTCCGTTCAGCCTGGACTCGCTCGTGAGGTGAGCCTGGAGCCGGTGCGCGTCGGCGGTCAATCCCAGATCCAAGAGGAAAGCCCAAAGCTGCCCGTAAAGTGTGTCGGCGTGGAGCGCGTCTGGGTAAGGCTTGTTGGGAAGCCACCAGGAGCGGAAATACCGGCCGGTCCAAAGCTTTTCATACAGAGCTTGCTGGCCGATCTCGAAGGCGCGGCGGTAGGTGCGGGCCAGTTCAACCTCTCCTTGAATAGACGCGAGCCGTTCCGCCGCGAGCATGGCCGCCAGATGCAGGAAGGCATTGTAGGAGACCAGTTCTTTTTGGGGGAAATCCCACCAGTCGTACGTGCTCTCGAGGAGCTTCGGCAAGCCGTGCGACGCACTTCGCTGGATCTGCCAATCGGCAGCCTTTTTGACGTTCGGCCAGATAGAATCGAGGTAGTGCTTGTCGCCAGTCCACGCATAGATCTGAAGCGCTTCGAGAACAAAATCAGAGGCGCTGTCGCCCATCTCGCGGCCACCAGGCTGATCGAGTTCCGAGGTGGGTTCAAAGCAGCCGGTGGTCATCTGCTCGTAGATGAAGCCGTCGCCACGCTGGAAGCGGGCATGCGTGGCGAGCAAGTGCTTCTGCAAGTCCGGGAAGAAGAAGGCATAGGGCAAGCTGCGGTAGAAGTGGATGTGCTCGGGTTCGAGGCCTGCGCAGGATAACGACTCCCACTGCCGCCAACGGCCGTCGCCAAACCAGATTCCCGTCTTGTACATCGTGGCCAGGCTGTTGACGAGCGCGTCCTGGAGCCACTCGGGAAGGGAATTGTCGAAAACGGTGCGTTGCCACTGGGCGATGGCGGCCCAAGTAGAAGGGAGGCGGCTGAGAACTTTGGCCGCAACATCAGTTGCATCCACGAAAAGTGTGGCATAGAAATTCCCTGGGGCTTGGCTCTGGTGCGGCCGGTGAGGTAAATACCAGGCCAGTACAAAGGTCACCAGGCGCGATTCGCCCGGACGGAGGACCGTGCGCGCCGTCACCGCTCCGTATTTCGGCGGCTCTCCCGCTGGGCCTGAACGGCTGAGGGCGCCGGTGGCGGCGAACTCCTTCCACAGAG
>Ga0315279_10001789_pt1 | contig 34496 bp, 29 predicted proteins | sample YL17G06_20_MG_FD_203694 | JGI IMG/M metagenome (GOLD analysis project Ga0315279, IMG submission 203694) | Sediment microbial communities from Yellowstone Lake, YNP, Wyoming, USA - YL17G06_20 | ecosystem: Environmental > Aquatic > Freshwater > Lake > Sediment | place: USA: Wyoming | collected...
TTCTTCTGTAGAAGCACGCCTATTCCTTCAAAGAATGTAGCACATTGGACATAGTCTCCCGAGCCACATTTCTTCACGTATTCATCGTAGTTTTTGAATTCGATGGATTCTATTCTTGTCCAAGCATCCTGAAACTCCTTGCTGCCAAAAGTTGAATATAGTCTCATGACAAGGTCTGTCTGTCTCATTTTGCCCTGATGTCTAAGCTGAAAAATGTAATAGACAGCTGCTAGCAATACACCTGCAGAAGCAATCGCAATAGAAACTGTCTGTATGTCAACCATCATTTAACACCCGAATTGCCAAATAGCGTAGTCTATCTCAGTTCAGCTATAACTTTTCCGCAAAACCAAAAACTGGTTCAAAGGTCTGGTTTTATTTGAGACTACTCTCAACAATTGCTTTTTCGTCTCCCGTCAATCCGTAAATCTTGTAAACCAGCTCATCAATTTCCGAATCAGTTTTCTTTATTTCATCGTCTATTACTGCTCTCTCATCTGTTAGTTTATCGCCAATCTTAAGCAACTTTTCGTTCAGTTGAAGAATTTTCTCCACATATTGAGTTATCTTAATTTCTTGCTCTTTTGTCGGTTTTTTTCATGCAATCTTTTCCGTAGAAATAATCCTCTTCTGTGTTATACATATCGCAAGAAAAATCATTTGGTTGTGGTAATTTTGTCACCTTTTTCATTCAATCGCCTCTTCATCAATGCTACTGGCTTTCCATCACAGTTAGGGCAATACCAGAATCTACCAATGACCATTCTCTTAGTCTTATCTTCCTTGCACTTGCCGCCGCATTTCAAGCAACGATGTGCCTTAATTAACTTCCATTCTTTTGCTGTCTTCATTCTTTTTTCACCTCGTTTAGTTCGCAATTCTGGTTAGTTCTCGTGGTTCGGCTATAACTTTTCCGCAAAAACAAAACTGGCTTGAGGGCACTGATAGGAGAAAGCTCTTGTCGTTGTTCTCTTTTCCTTTTCTGAACCTTCTCACGCTGCAATTTTTTATGTTGCTCAAGACCTTCAGCTTTCTTTGCTTTTCTTGACAAATTAATACCTAAACAGCCCATTGAGGCATAAACATGCTCTAAAACCTTCCCCTTTTACACCTTTCATGCTATACGCCCTAATAACGTCCGGTCTACTTATGGAAGATTCAACGTTCTTTCTGGAAGAAATAGCCATAATTGCCTATAGCAGCATAAAGCAGTCCGTCCTTGGGTAGCGAGCTTTAACTCAACGGTTTCTCATAAGACTTAGCTGGTGAAAGTCGAAATAATCATGGCGCCTATGATGATATCACGTCAGTATGAAGGGATTTAAGTTCGGTTCTTTTTTCCCAAGATGATTTGACATTAAATTGATTCTGAGGCGCCACAACACCATCTTCTAAAGTAGGCTCACAATGAGCTTGCAGAGCAACTGAAAGAAGAGAAAAAACTCGGTGAAGGAATAAAGAGAAATTTGGAGAGTATCGGATATAGCGTCTGAGGAAGAGCCGCAGTCCAAGCAAACTGTAAACTGGCTTAAAAAGACTGATAGAAGATTGCTCTATGGTGCGAATCCATTTCGCTAGAAACTGGTATACGGTGGGATACTTAGCTTCGACTGATGCCCTAAGCCCATCGCATTCGTATAGAAATGCATGAACTGCACGAATTGCTGAATTGTCATCTTTCCATCTTTGTAGATTCTTATCAAGTCAATAATCCATTCAGATTGCTTACTTATTATTCTCCACGCTTCTTCTATTTTGTTATCCTTCAGAAGTGCCTTCTCAATCCCAGAAATTGACTCTCCATATCCACGGTCTAAGTGTTTCGGGTCTAAGCAATAGCTCGGAAGTGAACCAAGGAAGTCTTCGGATTCTACGTCTTCTCCAAGTGAAAATATCAGATGGAAGTAAAGGTTTAGATTGTTGCCTTCTTTGTGATGAATTAGGAAATAATACCAGTCTATCATTTTCTTTGTTTCAAGAACTGAAACGACTCCAGCCACCTGTGATTTTATTGTGTCTGTCACTTGCTTGAACCAGTCTTCATATGAGCCTTGAGGGACTCCAATCTTTATCCACACTTGCCACAATCTATCCAAATTGGGTTTCTGCATTCTCTTCCACGCTCGATTATTTCTCTTGGTTCAGCTATATCTTTTCCGCAGAACCAAAACAATCGATACTGTGTACGAGGGGTAATATTGGTCTCTAAATCTACCCCTTATGTTGATTATGCCCTGTTATTCTCCACCAGCCACCTCCGCACCATCCTTCAGGGAAGGGCAGGGATGGGTGTTTCTCCAACCACCCTGCGTCGTCGTATTTGGTTGGTTGGGGTAAAGTTTTATCCCAAATCCAAAAACGCCTATTTCTTACCTTTCATATTTCTTGCAGGAAGCGGAACCTGTTTTTTCTGTTTTCTTTTCTGGTCTTTCTCTCTCTGTAGTTTTTTATGCTGCTCTAAACCTGTAGCTTTCTTTTCTCTTCTTGACAAAAACTCATCAACCTTAGCAGGCAATAGAAGCATTACGCATTTTAAAACGTTGTCCTTTTGTCCGCAACTGAAGGGCGTATACTCGATTCCGACCATACTTATACCCTATTCTTGACTTGAATCTACTATTCCCCTACATCTTGAAAAGAACCAGAACACTATGTCCTGAATCGGGTATACAGTGGTTGCATTTTCTCCATCGTCCACTAACCGTCGTCGTGGTCGTCGTTCGTCGTCGTTCGTCGTCGTTCGTCGTCGTTCGTCGTCCAGGTTGGTTGGGGTAAAGTTTTATCCCAAACCACTGTATTTGTGCGGATGCCTTAGAATATAAGAAGTCGACTTGCATAATCGCGTCGCGTGCTAAAGTCTTCTTCAGCAACATGTAAACCATTTATACTGTTTACCAAACTGTTCGGCAAGAATTGCTTTCTCTTGCTTTTACGTTGTTAATGGGTATATTTGTTTGGTTGTGTATTCTATGTATTTCTCTTTGTCTGTTTCCGGCAGGTTAAACACGGTCACTGAAGTGTCCCTTGTTATGCCTACTACGTAGCCGTATTCTTTGCTTCTTGCCACCACATACCACAAGTCCCCATGCTTCCCATAATCCTCAAACAAACTCGTATTAATCAAATCAGGCCCATACAACGAAAGCTTGTTCACGTTCGGAATATCCACATTATCAAAAAACGTGATCTTCGTGTCCTCAGGATTCTTCAAATGAAACTCCCGAAGGGTTTCAGGTGAAATCCTAGCCTCAACAATCCCGCCAACCTTCTCAAACAACAACTCACTAAGCTTGTTAGCAATAAAATTAGCCACGCGCTTCTTCTCGACAACCGTCAAAAACGTGGTGCCTTTCTGCTCGGCAAAGCTGAAAACCGCCTCAACCGTGTGCGGTTGCGGAATAATCTTCCCCCTGTGAAAAACCTCCATCACATGATCATACGAATAAACACCACGAAGCATACCAGCCTTCGGCACAAGCCCAGTGACCTCAGTAACAAGCGTAAACCTGTAGTCACCCTCCTCATACTCATTCTCAACACGACGACCCTCAAGCCTCTCAGCAATATCAGCAATGGAAAGCGACTCCGAAAGCCTAAAGACTTTTCCAGCAACAACCATACGCCTAAACACCTGCCTTCTACTACTTGGTTGCTTTCCTTAAGAACTTTAGCATCAGCGGTGTTATTGCTTTTCCAGCTGTTTAAGAACGTTCAACGCTTCTTCTATGTGCTTCTCAGGCTGGGACTGAGACGAGAATACGTGTCTGACTACACCTTGCCTGTCTATTATGTAAGTCACTCTTCCAGGAAGCAAACCCAACGTTGAATGCACTCCGTACAGCTCTCGAACCCTGCTGTCTTTGTCGCTAAGCAACATAAAAGGCAACATGTACTTGTTGGCGAACATTTCATGAGACTCCACAGACTGAGAACTCACCCCCAAAACCTCCGCACCCAAATCCTTGAAAACCTCATAACTGTCCCTAAAAGCACAAGCCTCCTTCGTGCACCCACGAGACTCGTCCTTAGGATAAAAGAAGAGAACAACGTTCTTCTTGCCAAAGAAACTCGAAAGCGTCACGTTTTCACCCGTGTTTGACGGAAGCGTAAAATCCGGAGCCTTATCCCCAACCTTAACCTCAGGCATAGTCATTACCACCTACGAGCATGATGCACAAAGGCACTTAAATAGATGCTACACGTCACTTTTTTAATCATAAACGTTGCCTAAGTGTTTTAATAAGAGTCTTTTACCTCATATTACTGCCCGAAAAATGAGGATACGCGCTAAATGCTGATTCAAGAGGTCATCTTGGAGAACTTCATGAGCTACGAGTACGCCAGGGTACCCTTCAAATCAGGCGTAAACGTCATCTGCGGACCCAACGGCTCAGGCAAATCCTCACTCCTATTGGCAATTTCTGTGGCCTTAGGCCAGTCCTACACGGAACGATCCAGAAAACTATCCGACTTGATCCGCTGGGGAAAAGACCAAGCCCGCATCACACTCATCCTGAACAACGCCAAAAGAGGCCCGAACAGGCCCGTCCCAAAATACGACAAAGACCAAATCTTCCTCACACGTGGCCTTCGACGGGACGGACAATACTGGTCGGAACTCGAGAACAGAGCAGCAACCAAGAAGGATGTTGACCGCCTCTTATCAAAATTGGGCGTTGACCCGGACAACATTCTCATCATCATGCATCAGAGCATGGTGGAACAGTTCACCATCCTTTCCACGCAGGAAAAGCTTCGCATGGTCGAAGCAGCCGTCGGACTTGAAGCTTACCGCGAAAACGTGCTTCAAGCCCAGAAAAAACTCACCCGAACCCTCAGCCAAGAAGAATCCATGAGCAAACTCCTCGAACAGGCCGAACAAACCCTCAACTACTGGAGAGAACAATACGACAAGTTCCAAGAAAAGAAACAACTCCTCACAAAGAAAAGGTTCTTGGAAAGAGAACTTGCATGGGCAGAAGCTGCTCGAAGAGAAAGCATCATCAAAGAGCTTGAAGCCGACAGAAAGAAGCAACAAGACGTTCTAACCCAGATAGAGACGGAAACGGCAACAGCAAACGACAGCCTAAATTCTCTGCAGAACGAACGCGAAAAGCTGAGAGACGAATGGAAAACCCTTTTCGACCAACGACTGAGCCTAGAACGGGAAAAAGCCCATAACGAATCCACAATCTCGCTCTGCGAACAATTCCTCAAAGAAACAGCACTGCTGGAAACAATCAGTCAAGAAAACAGCAACTCGCCCGTTCAAGTGGGCCTCCTAATGAATGAAACTTCACAGACCCAATTCAAACTCCTGAAAAGTGAAAACCTAAAAGAACTGATCCAAAACTCCAGCCAACAACTATCCAAACTCAACGTCGAAATAAAGACAAGCCAAACGAAAACCGAAGATCGGGAAGAACAAGTGGAAAAAGTCGGCAACCAAGTCTTGGATGTAAGAATCAAACTGGCATTACTGAAATATCGACAAGAAAACGCAATCGCCAACGTGGAAAGCATAGAAAGAGAACTGAAAGGCGCCAAAGCACACTTGAACGAAGCTATAAGCAAGGCAGAGCAGGTCGGACCCCGAGTAGCAGTAATCAAGGAAATCGGCGAAATCCTCGACGAAATGCGAGTAACAGAAGGACACCTAGCAGCTCTGGGCGATGTTTCAGAAGACATAGAAAAAATGTACGAATCCTACTCAAAACTATATCTGGAATTGAAGGAAAAGGCTCAACTTGTGGCTGAAAACCGTGAAAAAACCCTAGAAGAAGTCAAAACCCGAATGCAAGCATGGCGAACCGTACTCCAAAGCCTTCTAGACCGCGCCAACCTAGAATACCAGAAAATCCTGACACAAACCGAAGCCGTCGGAGAAGTTAGACTTGCAGACGCACACGACATTGAGGCCTCTGGCTTGGAGATTCTAGTGGGTTTCAAGGGCGGTAAGCCTGTTCCGCTTGATGCTTATACTCAAAGCGGTGGAGAAAGAACAACCGCAACGATGAGTTTCCTACTAGCCTTACAGCAACACGTTCGGTCTCCGTTTCGTGCAGTTGACGAGTATGACATTCACATGGACCCCAAGAACAGAGAACTGATCGCAAGAATACTGATTTCGACAGTGAAGAACGCAGACGCCCAGTACATGATCATCACCCCAAGCCAAATAACCTTCGCCAAGGAAGACATCAACATAATAACCGTCCAAAACATCGAAGGCAAATCCATAATTCGAGAGGTCGCCTAATGCAGTCAAAAAAAGAACGCGAGAAAACCGGCAGAGAGAAGCTTCAACGCATAATCAACACATGCAAATCCGTTGAAGAACGTTCACTCGACCCCTTCCTCATAGATGTGAAAACAAACATCAACGAAGTCAAAGAATACTTCCCAGAGTGGACAATCCCAGAAGACCTCTGCCTAGACGCAGAAACAATCCACCACGTGGCGTCAGTCGTTAAGCTCCAAGGCGAATGGGTCAAACACCGCTCAACATCACTCTACACAGACCCATTCCTCCTAGAAGAAAAACTCACACGCCTAACAAAAACAGAAATCATAGAAACCTTCGTCAAAGCCTGGCACCCAATCATAGAACTAGAACAAATCACACTTCAAAGCTTAGCAGAAGCCACAACATATTGGCTAAACCTACTACCAATAGACGAAAGATGGAAAGAAAACCCGCCGAACGAAGTAGAAATAGGCTCAGCAACACGAGAAGAACTCGTACAAGAAAGAATCCTACGAGACAAAGCCTTCTCCGAGGAACTAGAAAACTTCTGGCAAGAACTCAAAAACCGAGTTCAAGAAAAAGGTGAAAACGGCAGAATACACTACTGGGACTTTGTCGGAGCAGAAACATACGAAGAAACCGTACACAGAGCCTTCATGACCAGCTTCCTAATAACATACGGCTACGCAACATTAGAAATCTACCCACTGGAAGAAGAAACCTTCATCAAGCCACACGAAAAGCTAGAAACCAACATGAGCAAGAAACAACTAGTTTCCATTCCCATAGCCGTCTCAGTGGAAGATTGGATGAAGTGGAAGAGAGGAGAGCCAGTTTGAGCAAAAGAAAAGCCCAATACGCAAGCAAGCTCAAAAGAGCCACACACCTACTCTTCTACAAAAGACACACAAAACCCGGAGTAAAAGGCTGGGAACTCCGAAAAGCCCTAGGCGCGGATTACCAAAAAGTTCTGAAACTGTTGGATGATTATTTGAAAACGCTGGACCTGCAAGTCAACATCGTCTTCGAAGACGAGAAGAACCCTGAAAAACCGACCCCAGAACAACTGGACAGAGCCAGATTTTACATAACACTGAGAGGAGAAATAACGCCGAAAGAATCCAAGATGGTAGGATGGCGAATAGACGACCTCGCAGGACTCGCAATAACCATCTCATACATAATCTCCAAGAAAGGAAAAGCCACGCGCAAAGAAGTTGAAGAACTCCTCCGCGAAAAACTCCCAGGATGGAAAGTCAGCCTAAACATCGACCGCTACATCCGCTACGGCTACCTAACCGAAGACGAAAGCGACCAACTATACTTGGATTGGAGAACCAGAGCAGAAGTAGACCAGAAAGCACTCATCGACCTGATTCTGTCCAAGTAGGAACCACATATTCTTTCTACCACAGCAAAGATCGTGCTTTCCACGTATGAGGCTCTGTTAACTCTTCGGGGTTCGAATGATTTTTGTATTACTTGTTAGAGTCAGAGAGGTTTACGCTGAGAAGAGATGAAAAGAATTTACGCCAAAAAGTCAACAAAAAACGGAAAATGGAGAGGAAGGCGTTTCTGCAATGAGTGTTATAGATTAATTCGCTGTTGCTTGGCTTGGCGTTTTTTGCTCGCTTGTCGGTTGTTTACGTGTGTGTATGATAACTCTGAGCCACATTAGTGATTGCAAGACCGTGAAACCTATCCACGTTCTTATCATGAACTCAAATGGGTTGGCAAAACCTAAGCTAATAATCCTTGAAAGGTCTATTGACCACCCATCTTGTATCCCAAGGCTTACATACACAACCATAATCGCGGTAAGGGTTAGCTCAATTACCGATAGAATAGCGATTGTTCTTCTCTTAGGAAGATTAGATTTCTGATAGTGCATACAGACCATCCACACTGTAGCAATACCTCCGATAAGCAAGCAAATATTGAAAACATGCATTATGTGCTGCTCCAGCATGGTTTCAATGGCCATTCAAAGCACCCTTACCAACAGGTCACCTTGCAATCGCTCTGGACCCACCGCCGTATTCCGGAGTATGGTAGATTCCCAAACTTGATGTACCATGAGTTTTATCTGTGACGATGTAAACGCCAGCCAAGGTACATAGCCATCCGAAGTTAGGGGTTTCAACATACTCATAAACGGCAAATTGTCGGAAGCCATTCGCATCGAACCACATGTCAAAGCTCTTGTCCACGTTTGCATCGTTGCCGTACATCGTACTATAATCGTAGTCAATTATTCCCAATATGTATGTTATGACAGCACCCAGAAATGCACCTATTACTGTCGGAATTAATGCTATGGACAAGGCTGCGAACAGTAAGACTATTGCACCTAACGCGGTCTGTGTGTTTATTGCTGTAATATTGTCAAGATGCACGTGGGTAGAAACGCCGTATGTGAAATAGCCACCGTCAAATCGTGTGTCACGGCTTACGATTTCCAAGTAGTAACCAGTATCTGCCATGATTTTTATGGTTTTTGCTTCTAGCAAGGCAGACTTCTCTTAGACACAATCGTGGAAACTGAAAAAGGCGCAGTCGGCAAACCAGTCGAAAAAGAAATAACAGAGCCGTTCTTAATGCTCGGAGACACCGAAAACATGCAACAACACCTTAGCGCAGCAGACACGCAAGACCTAGAAACCAAGGGCTATAAAAATGAACAACAATTCGCGGCAAATGCAAAAGAGTTGTGCGATCATTTCTTCAGAGGAAAAGTGCACAGGCAGCGATTCTTCGGCTGGAATCATGGCTTCATCTTCGCTTTTCCAAGCAGCGCGAGCAAGCTTGATGTTCTCATTGCCAAAGATGCCGAACTCATTTACAAGGCAGCAGACAAGGTCTTCTTATTGAACAAGGATAAAGTAATCCTGAAAACTCCAGAGGAAGTAATTCTAACGCATAGTGGACGATCGTTCGTTGTCAAAAGAAGATGTTGCACTTGAGAATCAGAAGCGCCTATTTTTCCTACTTTCTTATTCTACGGAATACGAAGGCGATGATGTCGATGACGATGAACGCGGCAAGAATCAACAAGGGACTGCTCACAAACTTTGTTGCCAACGAATCATCAGCCCTGACATAATTGACTAAGGCAGACAAGAAAAGCAGGAAATACGCAGCCGATGCAAATCGTCTTTTCATGTTGCAATCCATCCGATTCTAGGTTATGCTGACGTTTTGTATTTGGAAGTATCTCTTGGCTAGGAAGCGCAGGCGTTCAGCGTTCTTCCCGTTTTTTCCGATGGCGACGCCCTTGTCTTTCGGGTTCACTGCAACGACAGCCATCTTCTTCCCATCAGGTCTCTCAGTTACCCTGACCTCTTTGACAGCCGCGGGTTTCAAAGCATTCTTGATGAACTTCACAGGGTCTTCCGAGTATTCAATGACCTCATGTTTCTTTCCAGTCATTCTTTCAAGAGTGTGAATGTTTCTGCCGCCTCTGCCGATGGCCACACCTATCTGGCCCTCGTTGATTATGAAAATGACGCGTCCTTGTTCTTCATCGATTATACAGTCTTTGGCGCTTGCGTTGGTTATGCTTTCAAACAGTGCGATGTACCGCATTTCGTTGCTCGTGAATTTTATTCCGCTGGTCATTCGTTTCCTCCAGTAGACTCCTCTGGTTCAGCTTTCTCTGTCAACTTGAGAATTTCAGAATCACCGGGCTCTCTTATACTTAGCGCCGAAACCATGAACGGTTTACCGCATGCAGCAGCCAAATCAATGGACGAACCCTTATAGGTCATGAAAGGAACATTCGAGAGCTTGCAGTAATGCTCAATGTCCTCACACATGTTCTTCGGGCAGTTTGTGGCTATCACGATCATTTTTGCTTTTCCCGTTTTCGCGTTCTGTATGGCAGAATCTGCTCCCAAGGTGACTTTGCCAGTTTTCACCGCGGCCGCGATCGCCTTGTCTATGTCTATCACTTCTTCTTCTCTCCCTTTTGCTCAAACGTCGACATGTACAATTCTACTAAGCCTGTACCAATAGGTATGGATTGCCCTACTATTACGTTTTCGGTTACGCCAGCCAACGGGTCGCTTTCTCCCTTGACTGCTGCTTCAACGATGTTTGGCACGGTGATCTCAAACGCCGCTCTGGCCAAGACGCTTGACTTCTTGCCGCTGATGCCGTGTCTGCCGATCTGCTGCACTTCGCCAGTCGAAGTCATCATGTCCGAAACAAGCATAACGTGGCGAACATCAACGTCTAATCCTTGGTCTTCCAGAACTCCTTTAGCCTCATGCGTCAAGGCGTTTCGAGCAGCTTCAATCCCAATAGTCTTCGCTATTTCATGAACATTGTTTGTCGTCGTTCGCGAAGTATCCACACCGTCAACTTCCAGAACCTTAGGCAAGTTTGAACCGTCTGTTCTTATGACCCATTCTCCATGTTCCTCTGTGACTAGAACACGTTTGACGCCCGCAACGCCCTTTACGTGGAACGCTGGAGCCTTTTCAAGCAGCTTCTTCAGACCTTCAACTTTCTTAGGCTTGAGATGCACGCTGTTGGTCTTCATTTTGATCGTACAGTTCTGTATCTGCAACGCCTCTTTCAGCTCATCCATAGTCACTTCACGGTCTTCCATCATAGTCTTGCTGAGCTCCACGACTATCTCTTCGTGCAATGGATCCTCATAGATCGCCTGAGCCAAATTCTCCAACGTCGTAAAGATAATGTTACGCGCAATCTTCACGGCAGCTTCCTTGCTCTTCCTGTGCACCTCATCCAAATAAATCGCCATTATCGGCGTGGAAGGAATCCGCCTAGCATCAACAATTTCAATCAGCCTAGGCAAACCCAAGGTTACGTTTTGTTCTTTGACTCCTGCATAGTGGAAGGTTCTGAGAGTCATCTGTGTGCCAGGTTCACCTATGGACTGCGCAGCCACTATGCCTACTGCTTCACCCGGCTCCATCAAAGCGCGCTTATAATGTTCAACAGTCAAGTTGATCGCCTTGTCAGCTCCGGCATTAGTCAAATTCGCCTTAGCTACGTGCTGTTTGAGCTGGTCTATGAGAATGGGCGTTAGTTGGTCTTCGACTTCTTTCAATTCCTTCTTGATGTATTCAGCTGTAGCAGGTTTGCCTCTCTCCTTGGCTATCTTTATTTGGTCAACTAATCGGCTGACGTTCACTGCCTTGCCGTGGTCGCTCTTGCCTGGGTCAACGCCGTCCTCTCCGTATTGGAACTGAATTATGTCACCGGCCGAGTTTCTCACAGTTCCATCGTATTCCAAGCGTATGTGCTCAAGCGCGTTGATTAATCTTCTTTGCATGTAACCGCTTTGCTGTGTGCGGACGGCTGTGTCCACGAGTCCTTCCCTGCCACCCATAGAGTGGAAGAAAAACTCGATAACGTCAAGTCCTGTTTGATACGATGAATACACGAAGCCTCTTGCTTTTGGCGTTGCATCTCCAGCTTGGAAGTGTGGCAGAGCGCGACCTACATAGCCTCGCAGGATTCGTTTTCCACGAACAGCCTGCTGTCCGACACATGCGCTGATTTGACCAATGTTCAGACTAGAGCCTCTTGCACCTGTTCGTGTCATCACAATGCCCGCGTTTTCCAAGGAGAAATCTTCATCAGCTATCTTTCCAGATTCGTCTCTTGCCTTTGCTAGCTCATTCATGACGTAGATCTCGAATGATTCTTCAAGAGTCTGTCCTGGAAGTCTTGGAAGGGTATTCTTGTTGTAACTGTCTATCAGTTCCAGTATTTTTTTCTCTATCCGATCCATGGTTTTCCGGATTCTGTCTTTAGCTTTTGGGGACAGGACAAGCTGATCGTATGAGTAAGTGAAACCCCGCATGCTTATGTAAAGCTTCAACAAGTGGGTAATCCTGTTCAGAAATTCGCGTCCGGCCTGTGTTCCATAATCTTTTATTATTCTGTGAAGAAGACTCTCTGACTGCTCTGCGCCTATTGAACGTCTGTCGATAACACCACTAACAAGCTCACCGTTCTTGACAACTACATAGGCGTCAAAGGGGCATTTTTCCTCTTCACATTTAGCGCAACCTTGGCAGATACTTGCTTTAAGAACATAGTTCATATCTTTCGGCAAGAATAGGCTGAAGATTTGCTTGCCAGTCCAGAGGGGTTGAGGCTCCTTGATCTTTGGTTCCGGCAACAGTCCGTCGTATCCTGCTCCCAGCATCAACCTGTTGACCTCGCCCCATGTTAGGTAGCTACTTTTTCTCGTAAACAAGTACGCAGAAGTTATGAAGTCTCGGATTGCGCCTATTATTGGACCACCAAATCTTGGGGAGAGTATTTGGTCCTGCACCTGCATCAGCAGAAGCGCCTCTGTTCGTGCCTCTTCGCTCTGAGGCACGTGCAGGTTCATTTCATCCCCGTCAAAGTCCGCGTTGTAAGGTGGGCAAACGCAAAGGTGCAAACGGAACGTCTTGTACGGTAGGACACGCACGAAGTGTGCCATTATCGACATGCGGTGAAGTGATGGCTGTCGATTGAATAGGGCTATGTCCCCGTTCTTGAGATGTCTCTCCACGATAAAGCCGGGTTCCACAGCCTCGGCGATCTTCTCCCTATCTACAACGAATTCAAGTCTTATGCGCTTTCCATCAGGTCTGATAATATAGAGAGCGCCTGGGTACTTTTCAGGTCCGTTCTTGACGAACTGCTTCGTCTCTTCAAGATTCCACTCTGTGACTTTCTCTGGCACGGATAAGCGTATGGCGATTTCTAGCGGCACACCAACCTCGTTTATGTCCAAGTTGGGGTCGGGAGAGATAACCGTACGAGCTGAGAAATCAACTCTCTTGCCTGAAAGGTTGCTTCTGAACCTTCCTTCTTTTCCTTTCAACCTTTGCGAAAGCGTTTTCAATGCTCTTCCTGAGCGATGTCTTGCTGGTGGGATTCCTGATGCTTCATTGTTGAAGTATGTCGTGACATGGTATTGCAACAGTTCTGATAGGTCCTGAATTATGAGGGTTGGTGCTCCAGCATCCATGTTTTCCTTTAATCGTTGGTTGATGCGGATTATGTCTACGAGCTTGTGGGTCAGGTCGTCCTCTGAGCGAATGCCTGATTCCAAGGTTATTGAAGGGCGAACGTAGACTGGGGGGACGGGTAGGGCTTGTAGAACCATCCATTCTGGGCGAGCAGCCTTGGGGTTGAATCCCAAGATTTCAAGGTCTTCATCTTGTATGCGTCCCATTCTTTCTCGAATCATACTCGGCGTTAGCTGTTCTGATCCGCTCTCAGGGATTTGCTCGCTGAATTTCGTGGGTTTCTCGAAGATTATCTTGTTCTGCATTGCTCCACAATGAGGACATTGCTTAGTTTTTGTTTCCTGTAAGATCAGCTTGTAGACATCATCTGGAACTAGACCCAGAAGTTGACGGGTCTTGTCAATTCTGACTCTGATCTTCTTTGCGGTTTCATCTGGGAGCAAGATGCGTCCACAGTTTCGACAGGTCGCTCTCAGAAGGTCATGAATGATTTTCGTGAATTCAATATGCACAGTAGGAACCGCAAGCTCAATGTGACCAAAATGCCCGGGGCAGCGAATGGCTGTGTTGCCACAGGTCTTGCATCGTTGCCTAGGTTCGAGTGTTCCAAGTCTACCATCCATCAATCCTGCTGTGATCGGGGCGCCGTCTTCGTCGTAGGTGTCTGGTGTTTGGATTTCCACGACTGACAGTCTGCGAACGTCTTGCGGTGAGAACAAACCGAAATGAATCTGATCAACAACTTTATGGATTATTTCCTCAGCTGACATGTCATGCCTTCTCCTTAAGTTTCAGTTTAGGCGCGATACATAGGCTCATCAGCTCCTGCAGAAGAAGCTTAAACGCGTAGGAAACGATCACTGGAGATATTCTGGCTTTGTCCTCACAAAGCTTACACACATATTTTCTCTGCTTCATATCATAGTAAGCAATATGTCCACAGGTTTCGCAGATGTAGAGCGTGTATTTGTCTGACTCCTCAAGCAATCTGTCTCGCAGAAGCATTGCTGCCCCATGTCCAATGAGGCAGTCGCGCTCCATTTCTCCAAACCTCAGACCTCCGCCTCTGGCTCTTCCCTCGGTAGGCTGTCTCGTCAACATCTGAACTTGTCCCCGCGCTCTAGCATGTATCTTATCAGCAACCATGTGATGCAACTTCTGATAGTAGACAACGCCGATGTATATGTCAGCAACAAACTTCGCGCCCGTCACACCATTGTAGAAGACTTCTGCGCCAGTGTTGCTGAACCCAAGTTTCACCAGAGCCTTTCTGACCTCTTCAGAAGTCTCGTTGGAGAAGGGCGTTCCGTCTGCGGGTTGTCCCCTTGCAGCCGCAACTTTTCCTGCTAACGATTCAATGAATTGTCCTATGGTCATCCTTGAGGGAATAGCGTGAGGGTTGATTATTATGTCTGGGACTATGCCGTCTTCTGTGAATGGCAGATCTTCTTGTGGAACAATTAGTCCTATGACTCCTTTCTGTCCGTGCCGTGAGGCAAATTTGTCTCCCAGTTCAGGGATGCGTTGGTCGCGGACTCTGACCTTTACGAGTTTACTGCCTTCATTTGACTGTGTGACAAATATTGCATCAACTATTCCTGTCTCGGAAGGGCGCATATCCACTGATGTGTCTCGCATTGATGGTCCTTTGACCTCGAATTCCTTGTATTCTTCAAGGAACCTGGGTGGGCTGATTCTGCCGATTAGAACGTCTCCGCCCGTTACGCCTGATTCTAGTCCGATTATTCCGTCAGGTTCGAGCATTCGATAGTATTGTTCGCCTCTGAAGCCACGTGTTCCAGGCTCAGGCAAAGTGAATTTATCTTTTAATCCGCCTAGGTATTGGCGGCATTCTCCTTCGTATATTCTGAAGAAGCTTGAGCGTCCTAAGCCTCGTTCTATTGAGGCTTTGTTGAATATTAGGGCGTCTTCCATGTTGTAGCCTTCAAACGAGAGAACAGCGACTAGGCAGTTTTGTCCTGAAGGGCGGAGTTTGTAGCCCATCGTTTCCATCAGGGCTGTTTCCACGATGGGTACTTGCGGATAATGCAGTATGTGCGATCTGGAGTCTACACGTTGTTGGAAGTTTGTGGCGTACACGCCTAGAGCTTGTTTTGCCATTGCGGCTTGGTAGGAGTTGCGTGGTGACTGGTTATGTTCTGCGTAGGGTATCGTTGAAGCGCAGATGCCGAGAATCGTGTACGTCGCAATCTCGAGATAGTTGTGGTTTTTGATGTCTTCTGGACGTAAGGCAATGTACGCATTTTCTTCTTCTTCAGCATCCAAGTATTCGATGAGACTGTTCTTTACAAGGTCTTCCCATGACCATTCTCCTGAGGCTAGCTTTTCAATGTGTTCAGGTTGGAGCTTTGGCATTCCGTTCTCCACGATTATTAGTGGTCGTCTGACTCTTCCTTCGTCGCAGTTGACGTACAGTTCGTCTCTTTCACCGTGGATTTTTGAGAAATAGGCTATGTTGACTTCTGTCGAGATTTCTCCTCTTCTGCGTCTTTCCCTAAACTCTCTTGCAAGTTCTTCTGCATTGCTGCAGTATCCGATGATGTTTCCATCGATAAAGGTCTTGGCTCCTGAAAGTTTCAGAGTTTCGTTTGCTTCATATATTGGTACTACGCCCATGCTCATGAGCAACTGTTTGATCTTCTCTGGATTTACCCCCACTGAAATGCAAGCGGACAGTGCTAGGTTTTTGACGAGCCCACAGTTTGAGCCTTCAGGTGTTTCGTTCGGGCACAATCTGCCCCAGTGTGTGGCGTGTAAATCTCTGGCTTCGAAGTTTGGTTGGCTTCTGCTCAGTGGTGATTGGAGTCTTCGCAGGTGGCTTAGGGTTGAGATGTGGTTTGTTCTGTCCAGAAGTTGGGTTATGCCGACTCTGCCTCTTCCCCAGTTTCCAGTTGCGAGTGAATGCTGGAATCTCTCGGTTATTATTCCGGGTCTGACGGCTACAGAAACGGTTATTATTGGGCCTTTTACGCCTATGCGTTCAAGTTGGTATTTTATATCTCTTGTTAGGTTTCTGAAGGCTACTCTGAAAAGATCTGCAAGCAACGGGCCTGCAAGTCTTAATCGTTTGTTCTTGAAGTGGTCTTTGTCGTCCGTTTGTCTTCTTTCCAGTTTCAATTCTATGGCTTTGCTCGCCATTTCACCCAAGAACAGAGCTTTGTCTTTCCTGTGTTCGGCTGTTCTGCCTATGTGAGGTAAAAAGTTCTTGTCTATTGCAGTCTCGGCCTTCTGTAGACGATATTCTTCCACTTGGCCGTGGGCTACACGGTTTCCGATGAATAGAACGGCATCCTTTGGAGTGTCAACTCCCAAGGCTTTCTCAAACGAAGCATCTAACTCGATCTGCAATTCTTTCTCTAAAGAGACAACTTCAGCTATTTCCTTGTCTGATTCCAAGTTGAGGGCGCGCATCAGAACTACGAAGGGGATTTCGGTGGGCACTCCTGGGATGGAGACGTATATTGCTCTGTCTGGCTTTAGTTTAAGTTCTATTCTTGCCCTGAACCCTACGGTTGTGGAGAATATTTTGGATTGATAAATGGGTGTGGCTCCTTTATCGTCTATATCCACCATGACGCGGTTTGGCGCTAGGTCTTCCATTGCCACTATTACGCGTTCGGAGCCGTTCACGACGAAGTAGCCGCCTGGGTCGTCTGGATCTTCTCTGCATGCTATCAACTCTTCTCTTGAGAGCTGTGACAGGAAGCAAAGTTTTGATTTCAGCATGATTGGAATGTTGCCGACGTAGACAAGTTCTGTGTCCTGTTCTCTCCCGTCTATGACGGGCGTCATTTCAAGCGCTATGGGTGCTGCATATGCTAGGTTTCGGAGTCTTGCTTCCATGGGGTAGATTTCGTGTTTTGTGCCGTCTACCTCGATTGCATATGGACCGGTTATTCTTGTTTGCGGATCGATTATCCAGATTTGTCCAAGTTTCACCTTGTAGGGGCTTTCTGGCACTTCTATTGGGATTTCACCTACTTCGTCTATTACTTCTTGTAATCCGCGATCTATGAACTCGTTAAAAGAGTCCAGATGCTGGCGGACTAGGCCTTTTTCTCTGAAGAAGGCTTTTAGCATAAGGTGTGTTTCTTCTTTTGTGACTTCAGTCAATCTGATTCAACTCCCGCGATTCAACCTCTAAACATGGTTGAATAGTGTTGTTTGATGCGGGTTTTCTCAAATTTTCAATTTCCTCCGACTGAAAAATGGTCTCCAATATTAGAGGCTAGAAACTCAAACTACATAGCTAGCTAATAAACTTTTTTGTATTGCGCAGCAGATTTTTGTGTATTTGAGGCATTTTGAATCCGCTTTTTGGCTGCTTGACGCGCAAACTATTAGTTGAGGGGTGGCAAAATGTTTTCGGGAACGGATCGTGGAAGAACGGAGATTTAAGGCAAGCATCGTCTGGCTTATTGCAAATGGAAAAACAGAAGAGGCTCTAGAAAAGCTTGCACAGCACTACAGCGTCGAAGTGCCCAAGCTGAAAGTCGGCTTACCCAAAAAGCACAAAAAGAAAACCCTAGGATGCTATGACCCGAAGAACAACGTGATCTCTGTTCTGAATAGCGATATTCTGAAACAGCCGTTTGCCATTCTGCATGAATTCTATCACCACACAAGAACAGGTGTGGATTCGAAACACAGGGGGGCAGAGAGGTATGCAGACGAATTTGCGATGGAGTTTATTCAAGCCTACAAATCAGTCGTAACGGAAGCTTTGGGAAATAATTAATAAGAAAGGTTTGAAAGCTTGTTATCGGGTGCAGCGGTCGCCAAGCCAGGTCAAAGGCGAAGGACTCAAGATCGGAGCTTTGGCTTAAGATAAAGCCCCTATGAGCTATCCTTTCCCGTAGGGGTTCGCCGGTTCAAATCCGGCCCGCTGCACCATTTTCCGTTTTCAGTGTGTTGAAGCAGGGATTCAATGTATGCATAGGGGGAGGAGTAGTGGCTCTGAGAAGCTCCCTATTACTATCGGATTAAGTAGTTCTGTCAAGAAATCTTGCTTAATGTTTAATGTGATCTATATGAAAAGCATTGATGATGTTGATTTCAAACTTCGACTTGCTAAAGACAGACTTGAGACTGTAGCCCAAGCTTGGGATTGTGCCAAAGCCTCAGCGCTTCATTGTCTTCTTAGTCGTGGTTTGATGTTGCTATTTGGGGTTTTTGTTGTAGTTTAGTTGAACGATTGGGCGGAAACGTTTATATTATGACTCCAGATTCAATACGCCAAAATCTAAAAGTGGATGATGGTATGAAAAGAAAACCAGACAAAAGAATAAAGATAGATAAGAAAGAAATGGAATTCTGGGTACTTGTAGACGACTTCTTCATATACGAGAGCATGGCCACCAGAAGACCATCATAACAAAGAGCACAATCTATCCTTGATCAATGACCAAATTCGAAATCTGAAGATCAAGAGTGAAAGAATCCCACACAAAAAAAGGCGAAACCGAAAAGTGGCTGAGCGAATGTGAACATCAATACAAGTGTCCAGCACGCGGAAAATCCCTATCCGTAGGGCGCATGAAAAGAAAATGCTATCACTGCGGAAAAGAGTTATCCCAAAAGCATTGAAAAAGCAAAGAGCTCACCGGTACTAGTCCTTTTATTGCTGTCCCCAGCAATAGGTGAACTTCTCAGGCTCCTCATCGCCTCTCGAATTCTTCAACCGATTGCCTTCGTTTTCGTGGCAGCTTTTTATGGTAGTAGTGCCATCGTGATGCGCGAGTTGAAAATTCGCTGGAACAAGAATTTCAGGTCATTGCTTCTGCCTGGAGCTGGTTTGAACTGTCTGGCGATTGCGGCTGGTGGTCTTTCTTCAGGATCTTCTTGGCTTTTTTGCATGAGTTCAATTCCAATGCAAGGTATGTCACTCGTAGGCATAGTCGCGATTGTTGGAATCTTTGTGTTGAAACGTAGGATCAAAGCTGAGGGTTAGGTAAACAATATATCTGGCGTTTCGCAGCACATTTTCATAATGATGTTAAAAGGCGCATGTCATTGGCATTGGCCGACAAGATCACGAAACTGAAGAGAGAGAAGAAAGCCGTAATTTTGGCTCACAATTATCAGCGTCCCGAAATTCAGGATATAGCTGACTACGTTGGCGACAGCATAGAACTCAGCAGAAAAGCCATGGAAGAAAGGGATGCAGAAATCATAGTTTTCTCAGCCGTAGATTTCATGGCAGAGTCTGCTGCGATCCTGAATTCAGACAAGAAAGTGTTGTTGCCGACTCTCGGAGCACGCTGTCCAATGGCGCAGATGCTGATCGTCGACGAAATCAAACGAGCCAAAGTAGCCCATCCAAACGTTCCATTGGTTTTGTATGTTAACACCTTAGCCGCGGCTAAAGCCCAATGTGACATTTGCTGTACATCCGCAAACGCTGTGGAAGTCATAAAATCTCTAGACGCCGAAACAGTTCTCTTCGGACCAGACCGCAACCTAGGCGAATATGTCCAACGAAAAACTGGAAAAACGATAATCCCAATTCCAGAATGGGGGTTCTGCCCAACTCATCTGCTTTTCCAGCCTGAAGATGTGCAAGTGTTGAAGATACAGTATCCAAACGCGGTCGTCATGGCTCACCCCGAATGCACATTCGAAATGCAGAGAGCAGCCGACTTCGTTGGAAGCACATCACAGATGTGCCGTTACGCCAAGGAAAGCAATGCCAGAACTTTCATCGTGGGCACGGAAGAAGGACTCCTCCACAGATTGAGAAAAGACAACCCAGACAAGAAGTTCATCTTAGCCTATGAACAGGCCATCTGCCCCAACATGAAACTCAACACGCTAGACAGATTGTACACAGCGTTGAAAGAAGAAAAGCATTTGATCACTGTTCCAGAGCAGATAGCTAGACAGGCCAGAATAGCCCTAGAAAGAATGCTTGCTCTGAAGTAATCCAGAGGGCTCTCAAATGAACAATGAACACAAACGGTTTATATCAGACGAAAATGAAGAACTCAAACATATCAGAGAAAATCAACTAAAGGAACTCAGGGAGCTTAAGGAGAAAAAACAAGAAATGAGTACAGAACCTGTTCATGTTACTGATTCAAGCTTCAACGATATAGTAATCAAACATTCATTGACTCTGATTGATTTTTGGGCAGCATGGTGCAATCCATGCCGTGTCTTGGCTCCGACAATTGAAGAATTGGCTAGGGAGTATGCGGGAAAAGTTTTTGTTGGAAAGCTTAATGTTGACGAAAACCCCACAACTGCTGAGCAGTTCCAAGTCTACAGCATTCCAACCGTGCTGATCATGAAGGACGGCAAAGAAGTTGACAGGATTGTGGGATGCGTCCCAAAAGATTATATTGAAACAGCCCTGAAGAAATACTTAGGATAGGAAGCATATGGATATTCCCGAACGTAGAATAATAGGCTCGTTACTTCTTCTTCTAGGCGTCTCAGCTTTGGCTGTAGCTATATACACTGGCCAAATGAACTCGATAGTGGAAATGCTGAAAACGGCCTTCAAAACTGTCACGCCCTAGAAACTCGAACGAAAACTTTACCTTGTCTTCCATCCTATGCTATTCTACATTAGGTAATTGGTGACGAAATGAGCCCACCGTTAATCGAAAACAAAGACGCGGAACATGAAGCAATCTTGGAAGCAGCCAAACTCATGCTCATAGCTGCAAGAACAGCCCCCAAATCTGCAGGCATAGACGACATCCTAACCATAATAGTCTACGGCAAGGAAAAAGACGCTGTCGCGGACAAGATGGAGCAAATAGCAGAAGAACGAAAGCTCGAGGGATTCAAACGCGACGGAAAGAACGTCAGAGACTCAGAGGCAGTAGTTTTGATAGGTGTTAGAGGAAGCAAGAGTTTTGGACTGGACTGCGGAGCATGTGGCCACAGAACATGTAAAGAATTCGAAAACATGAAGAAGGAAGCTGGCTTGGATTTTGTTGGTCCAACATGTTTGTTCAAAGCCTTAGATCTTGGAATAGCTTTAGGTTCAGCAACGAAAACAGCAAGCAGCCTAAACATTGACAACCGAATCATGTACCGAATCGGCGCAGCGGCAATGAGGCTGAAAATGCTGCCCGATGCAACTATCATTATGGGAATTCCAATTTCGGCCAAAGGCAAGAGCATCTACTTTGACCGCGTCAAATAAGTCACATCTAGCCTTGAGTCTTCATCTTCTCGTACATTTTTTCCAGAGTCCAGCGGATGCTTGATTTGAGTTCTCTCAAACGGTCTGCATCTACATTCTTGATAGTAATCTCTCTGATGATGTCTCCTTCTCTGGTGATGTTGTAAGAGAATATCTTACCAAGTGACAGTTGTCCGGCTCTGACTAGTTCACTATCCCTTTCCTGCATTTTGGCCAGGACCCTTTCTACTAAGAACTGGGTGAATGGTGGCGTGTTAATGTTGAAGTCTTTGTCTCCTGCAGGAAGTGTGCGCAATGAATCTTCGGTGACTTGAAGGATTGCGAGCAATTCTCCTGTGGCTGTTTTCAGTTGGATGACGTCTTCAGGAACGGGTGCTGGTTCATGGGAAAGTTCAGGTTCAGTGACTATCTCTTGCCTGGGTTGTGGTATCTCTGCTGTGGATGGTTCTTTCGGTACTTCTACGTGTTTGAACCCTTTCTCTAGTAGTATCGAGTTTACAGTTTCAAGCAGAGCCTGCTGCTCCGTGAGTTCGGCTTCAAGCTCCCCAACTCTTTTCGTAAGTTTCTCCTTGAAAGCAACAAGCTTTTTCACTCTTTCAGTGTTTTGAGACATTTTCCCCTCACAAACAATATCTTAGAGAGCCTTTCCCTTATCAATTCTTTGAAAAAGAGGGTAGTGAATCAAACTAGCTCTGCAACAGTAAAAGCGTCAGGGTTTATTCCAGAGTCAGAAACAGGTGAAAGAGGCTTGAACCTGACTTTCAACTCGTTCTCGAGAAAGCTTTCAAACTCCTGAAAAACAGAACTTTCCGTGTTGTTCAACTTGGCGCACAAGTTTTTTCCTTCTAGCATTGGACTCAGGTCGTAAAGTGCTATTCTACTGGAAAAGTCCGGGTTCTCAATTGTTGTTTTGATTAGGTTTTCTGAAGGCGTTTCAGAGAACAGCCAAGCAGTGTAGTTTGTCTTTACAACGCGATAGGTCAAACCGTTCCTCACCACACATTTCCCGTTCGAAACTATTTTCTTGAAAGAAGAAAGATGAACGCCTTTTGCCCACAGAAAATTGTGATAGTTGCCGCCTGTTTCAATCCAATCTTCGCTTTCAGAAGTTCTCCAACCTCGCAGTTTGCTTGAATCTTTGAATTCTCTCAGAATCTCCCAAACCTTGGTCATCTTCATCTTGTTAACGGCTCCTACTGTTATTATCTTCTAGAACAAAGTTCTATAAGCCGGCGGCAAATTTAAACTTTTTTGTCAGCATTACCGCAAAAGTGTAGCGCGAACTGTCTATGTGTTGAACACTTGTAGGCACTTCATCAAATTGTCGACAATTTTACGGCACAAGCGATGAGAAAAACTGACGGAAAAAAGGCAAATAGTCTTTTTCTAAGAGCAAGAGATAAATTCCAAAGTCACAACTTAAGGGTGATAGAGGCAGAAGAGAGAGTGCAACTCAAGAACAACACTCCGACCTTGGACGATATAGATCTGAAGATTCTCATGGCTCTGCAGGAAGACGCAAGACAGACATACACTGCTATTGGTAAGCGTTTGGGAATCGCTCACTCAACGGTCTACGACAGGATAAAAAGAATGGAGCGACAAAGAATCATCAAGAAGTACACGACAGTTCTTAATGGTGAAAAGGCTGGCATGAAAAGCATTACAGCCATTATGACTATCTACACAGACCCAAAAGAAAGCGAGAAAGTTGCAGAAAAACTGTGCAAAGCCCTCCAAGTCCTGGAAGTTTACACATCTCTCTCGGAAGAACTCTTGATAATGGCGAAAGTCGTTGCAGAAGATCAAGAGAGCCTGCACGATTTCATAGCCAATGGAGTTGCTCCATTGCCTGGAGTTTTAAGGATTCGAACATCAATCGTTACGAAGAAGTTCAAAGAAACCCAATTCTCAATGCCCATTGATCCGAAAAGGGTAACTTTTAATAAAGAAACCGATAATAAAGTTGGAGAAGAAAAACCATGAAAGAGGAAATGACTTCAAGAATCCTCCGTGCAGTTCCTAGAGAAAAAGCATTCTACTTCTTCACTTCTATTGGAAACTACACTGGCGAAAGTGCAGGATCGTTGAAGGAATTTGGGGAAAAAGTAAATGAGGTAAACGTGAAGTCTTTGGAGTTTCATCTTTATCGTGGGGATTTCGAAAAATGGATAACTGGAGTCTTGCAGGATGAAGGATTGGCATCAGAGATCAGAAGACTCCAAAGGTTTAATCTTACAGGCGACGCCCTGCGAAATCAGCTTGTCGCTACTGTTTCAAGACGCATGAAACAACTGACGAATTCATTCTAGCCGTGCCCTTAAGTTTTTCTTTAGAACGGTCACAAGTGAGGCTTCTGTAGCGCTTGCAATGATGCTCTGTTTGTAGTTGGGAATTTGATAGTTGGCGGCCTCGGGATTGTTTTTCGGGTAGAAACTCAGCCTAGGTCCTCCCACGGCAGGGTATAACAGAAGCCTACCGACAGCTTGACTGATTGTGTTGTTTTCGCTGATCAGGTATTGTAGCAGAAGAGCAGAGGCATCGTCGTTATCAGTCGGTTCAACCCAGTCGTCCCAGCTTATGAAAACCTTAGCGCCTTTTTCCACGAATGCTTCAGCAGTTTCTTCGTAATCCTTTTTGAGTCCGTTGCAGCTCATCAAAATTATGACGGTGTCTTCGAATCTTCCACTCATAACTTCTGCAATGAACTTTGGAGTTATTGCAAAATACATTACAGGGTCGCCTGAAATCTGGCACAATGCAAGCTCGCCATTGGAGTACTGTGGAAAATCTGTCGAGTCATTTCTCTCCGAAGTAGATATGGCAACGTATTTTGACTCGTTGTTCAAGGCAGTATGCGCTCGCCAGATGATTAGTTTGTATCCTAGAGATGAAAGGCTTTTGTAATTCTCGACTGTGGCGTTGTTAGAGTAGTAGTCAACGCCGACGAACCGGGTGGACAGCAGTGTCTTTGTAGTATCTATGAAAGTTTGATTAACGTGGCGCGAGTTAATGCTCAACCAGTAGCTGCTTAGCTGATCTATGATGGCCGCTTTCGCTTGGTTAGGCTGCCTTGGATAGAATTGTATGGTACCAATAAGAAGTAGCACAACCACGATCACGACAGTTGCATAAGCCAGTTTCTTGTCGAAAGCCAAGCTTTTCACTCTTGCGTTGTTCGTCTTACCTCAATTAACCCTCAGGCTGAGGCGATACAATGCAAAGAAAATAGATGGGAGTTTATTTTCTTTTGCGTTTTGTAAGGGTCAGCATCGCAGCGAATAGAGTGACCAGTGCAAGGTAGGCCGCAAGGTGTGTTGCTGGAATCTGGCTGGTCAACGAGATTGCGTATCCGCCTATTGGGCCTGATGTCACAGTGACTCTTGCTGAGTTGGATTGTGCTGTGTTGTTGTAGATGTCTGTGACTTTCAAACTTATGAAGTAAGTGCCGCCTGCTGTCGGTGTGAACACCCAAGTGTTCGACGTAGCACCTGCAACAGGGTTACTGCCCAGATACCATTGGTAAGCGTATGGTCCTGTTCCTCCATTGACCGTGGATGTGAAGAACACAGAGGCGCCGAGGATTATTGTGGTTGATGGTGGGTTTATTGAAACTGACAGCGGGTTGGGCAGGCTTGTGTAATGGGCCGTGGCTGTGTGTGGAGCATCCATCAGTACTGAGATCGGGTTAACTCCGTTGCCTCGCGATAGGCTGTCAACGTCCCAATAGCTGAATGTGTAGTTTTGAACTGTTGGGGCTGTCAAGGTGACTGATGCTGTTTCGTCGTACCATCCTTCTCCTGAAATCGTTGCAATACCAGTTGGATTGGTTTTCACGGTCAGGTAATATTGAGTCTTCCAGTTCCAATTGATGCTTGAAGGTTCGTCTATCGTGAAGACCACGCTTGTGCCAGTTCCACTAGGTGGAACGCTTCCACCGCCAGTCCAGCCTATGCAAGTGTAGCGTGTTCCTGTGGGACCTGTTGAGGGAGAGGTGATCGAAGCTGTGATGCTCGTTCCAGCGTCAAAATACCCGCTTGGAGGTGTTGGTGAATCGTAGAGGGAGTGCACGGCGAGGTAATATTGAGTCTTATAGTTGCCTGTGATGGTGCCTGAAGCGTTAATGCTTATCGTGTCGGATTGCTTGTCTGATAAGCCTGTGGTGCTTACCCAGACATTCTGTTTAGCGTTTGGAGTGATTACAAGTGGTGATGAGTAGGCGAAAGTGTGAACCCAGCTTCCGGCGTCCCACCAGAATGAGACAGGAAGAGTGGTAACATTGTATGATGTACCGTCTACTGTCACAACGGTACCGGTGAAGTTCGGGTCAACGCCAGTTTGGTCGAAAGTTATCCAGCTTTGACGCCAGTACAGCGCTGTCACAGTCTTGCCCTCGTCCATTATTACCCCAGTAGGCGTCCTGTGGTAATCTTCTATTTCGCTCATGTTGGCTGTGGTCCAACCATAGAATCTATAACGCGTGGAGTTGGGCACGGTTTCAACGAATCCGACTGTAGAGATCGTGGCGTTTGTTCCGGCATCATACCATCCCTCACCTGAGGGAGTAGTTATGCCTAATGGATCAGTAGTTAAGGTCAGATAGTACTGCGTCTTGTAGTTGCCAATCACGCTTCCCGAAGTCGTTATGGTTAATGACGCGTTTTGTTCGGTTGAGAGACCAGTTGTGGAGGTCCAAACGTATTGTTTGATGTTTGGCGTGACCTCGCGTGGTGACAGATATGCGAACGTATGAACCGAACCGAAATCCCACCAGAACAAAGCAGGTAGCTGCAACCTGTTGTAGCTTGTTCCATCAATGATTACTATTGTGTCATCAAAGTCACCAGATATTCCTGTCTTGTCAAATGCAACTTGATATTTGGTTTGTGCAACATAGTTGCCTGTTACGCTTCCTGACGTCGTTATGGTTAGTGTTCCGGTTTGGAGTGTTGACAATCCAGTTGTGGAAGTCCAGTTGTACTGTCTGCTGATGTTCACGATAAGTGGCGAAACGAACGAGAAAGCATGAGAAGAACCACTGTCCCACCAGAAGTTGGCAGAAAGTGTGGCATAACTGTAATCTGTTCCATCGATGGTCACGATTGTTCCTGTGAAATCACTGCTGACGCCTGTTTGACTGAAAGTTACCTGATATTGCGTCTTGTAGTTGCCTGTAATTGTAGTTGGTTCTGTCACGGTTATTGGAGATGAGGGACCTGAGACGCCTGTAAGAACGAATTTTTTGCCAGACGTTGAGCTGGAAACATTGCCGTAAGAATAAGTGCCTGGACTGCCATTGTCAACCCAGACATTATAGGGCAGTTGTCCAAAACTTACAGAAACATTGTTGACTGTCACAACAGTACCTGTGGCTGAAGAGTCGAGACCTGAATGAGTAAAGGTGACGCAATGCTGAGTCTTCCATTGCGCAAGTGCTGTTTTCGCTGCATTCATTGTGATCGGGTTGCTTTGAGCGTAGTTTGTGCCTGAGGCATCGCCGTTCCAGTTGGTGAACGCGTGGCGTGTTCCGTTTCCATGGTCGATCGTTCCGGTGTTCAGCGTCGCATATGCTGTTGCACCGCTGTCATACCATCCTTGACCGCCAGTCACGCCATAAGGCGAGGTGACAGTCAAGTAGAATTGGGTCTTGTAGTTTCCTGTGACATTTGTGTCTGCGTTTACTGTTATTGGCGAGGATGAGCCTGTTACACCGGTCAAGCTGAATTGTTTGCCTGACATAGTGCTTGAGACTGTGGCTTCGTATGAGTAGTTAATGATTTCTCCTACATCAACCCATACACTGTAGGGTAAGCCAGAATAAGTTAGTGCTGTACTGTTAACAGTCACTACAGTCCCGCTTGCATCAGATGCAAGGCCTGTCTGCCCAAAGGTGATCAAGTATTGGTGGACGTAGTTTGCCGTTACCGTCTTACCCATGTCAACGAGAACTGTTGTGGAAGGTGATGAGGGGCTAGTTATCTCAGACATGTCGCCTGTTGTCCAGCCTGCGAATCGCCACCGCGATCCCCCAGGCAGATACTGCTCAGCGGATATGGAAACGTAGGTTCCATCATCGTACCATCCTGAACCTGATGGGCTACCCAGACCAGAAGGACTTGTTGTCACATTCAAGTAGTATTGCGTTTTGTAGTGGCCTATTATGCTTCCGAAGCTTGTCACGTTTATGGATCCGCTCTGCAGTGTGGAAAGCCCACTTGTGCTTGTCCAGACATACTGCTTACCATTAGCTGTCACAACTAATGGCGACTGGAAAGCAAAACTGTGCACTGTTCCTAATTGCCAATAGAATGATACAGATAGGGCGCCGACGCCATACGGAGAGCCATCAACTGTCACGACGGTACTCGTGAAGTCTGAACTGGCTCCTACTTGATCAAACGTGACGCAGTTTTGTACTATGTAGTTTCCTGTGACGCTTCCTGAAGCGCTGATCGTCAATGTGCCAGACTGGAGAGTTGATAATCCAGACGTAGAACTCCAAGCGTACTGTTTGCTTGCATTCACTGTCAGTGGCGAGGCGAAGGCAAAATTGTGGTTAGTGCTTTGATCCCACCAGAAATCGACAGGTAGACCCGCGACGTTGTAGTTAACGCTGTCGACAGTCACTACTGTGCCCACAAAGTCTGATCCGACGCCTGATTGATCAAACCTCACCTTGTATTGCGTCTTATAGTTTCCAGTGACAGTTACTGAGCTTGTCACTGTTATTGGGGATGATGAGCCTGAAACGGCAGTAAGGATGAATCTTTTGCCAGTGGTTGAACTAGAAACGTTGCTGTAAGAATAGGTGACGGATGAACCGCTATCAACCCAAAGAGCGAATGGAAGATCAGAGAGTCCTTTTGCGTTTCCGTTAACCGTCACCACCGTACCTGTTGCAGTCGAGTCCAAACCAGTCTGAGTGAACGTTACCATGTATTGAGTCACGTAGTTACCAGTGACTGTCGTAGATCCAGTGACGGTGATCGGTGAAGCAGGACCAGAAACAGTATTGAGTCTGAATTGCTTGCCTGAGACGCTGCTTGAGACTGTGGAACTGTAGGAATAGGTAACTGAACCACCACTATCAACCCACAAAGTGTATGGAAGGTCTGCAAAGGTCTTCGCGTTCCCATTCGCTGTCACTACTGTTCCGGTGGCTGTTGAGTCCAAGCCAGTTTGAGCAAAGGTAATCAGATACTGGGTTACGTAGTTGCCTGTCACCGTAGTGGTCCCAGAAATGGTGATCGGCGAGGTAGGACCACTAACAGTGTTTAGCCTAAAACGTTTGCCCGAAGTTGAGCTTGAAACTGTGGTGCTGTAAGAATAAGTTATAGATCCGCCATTGTCGATCCACGATGTGTATGGGAGATCTGTGAAGGTTTTCGCTGCGCCGTTTACTGTTACGACTGTTCCAGTGGCGGTTGAGTCTAGACCTGTTTGGGCAAATGTGATTTGATATTGTATTATATAATTTCCAGTTACTGTTGTTGGTGCAGTAACTGTGATTGGAGAAGTTGATCCCGTTACAGAGCTAAGCCTGAACCGTTTGTCTGAATAACTGCTTGAAACTGTAGAACTGTATGAATATGTGACCGAACTGCCACTGTCAACCCAGAAACTGTATGGAAGCTGAGAATACGTCTTGGAGGTGCCGTTTACTATAACTACAGTTCCTGTCGCCGTTGAATCCAAACCGGTCTGCTGGAAAGTAACCTTATACTGTATGCAATAGCTGCCAGTTATGGTCACGGGTCCTGTAACAACGAATTGCGATGGAGGACAGTTAACACCGGTAAGCATAAACTGCTTATCAGTCACACTACTTGAAACTGTAGAACTATAGGAGTATGTCACCGTGGCGCCGCAATCTACCCACCAGTTGAATGGAAGACCACTGTACGTCTTTGCGCTGCCATTTACTGTCACAACTGTTCCAATAGCCGTTGAATCCAAACCAGTCTGAGCAAAAGTCACTAAGTATTGAGTCACGTAGTTGCCAGTAACAGTCACAGGTCCAGAAACGGTTATTGGCGAGGTAGGGCCTGAGACACTGTTAAGCCTAAACCGCTTGCCTGAGACAGAACTTGACACTGGAGAACTGTAGGAATATGTTACAGAGCCACCACTATCAACCCACAACGTGTATGGAAGGTCTGCAAAGGTCTTCGCACCGCCATTTACGGTTACGATTGTTCCTGTTGCATCTGAGGAAAGCCCAGTGTGGTTAAAAACAACGGTATACTGTATCACATAGTGAGCTGTCGCCGTGTGATTGGCATTCATAAATACTGTTATTGGGTTTATTCCAGATCCCTGTGATGTTCCATCAACATCCCAATAAGTGAATCTGTAGCGGGTGGTAGCGGAAGTATTGACATATGTTGGCGCTGTCAATGTGACGTTTGTGTTTTTTGCGTACCATCCTTCGCCGGGGATTGTTGTAATGCCTGCAGGGTCTGTTCTGACTGTTAAGTAGTTTTTCTGTGGTGGAGGACATGATAATCCAACTATTATGGGATGGGATTCAGTTGGGCTTACTCCTGCTCCTGGAATATCGCCGACTCTTATCACATATGTTGATGCTGCATCATTCCAGTATGCTTGGTGACCTGAAAGGTAGTCATGTGTCTCCACAACGCCCTTCTTATACGAATATACTCTTGTTGTTTCGTTCGGCCAGTAAGCCACGTACGTGTTCCATTCAAACTTGAAGAAGACAGTCCAACAAGATGGGTGAAGGTCAAAACCAATATTGCTTGCATTTTGGCGAAGCGTACTGGCAGTATATCCGGGGTTTCTGTATCTTTGTTCATTCGTGTTGGCCAAATTTGGTTCAGTCATTTTGTCATACTTTATTTCAAAACCGTTTGATCCTACGGGGGCTTTCACCCATGCCGAGCCGTTATTGTAGTAAGCAGTGACAGTCACATTTGAGATTGGGGTTAGAGTTCCCATGAAAGATACTCTGAAGAAAGTCACTGTGCTTACTTCAACTACTGCTGCTGAAGTTCCTGTTAAGTCACTGTCATCAGTGACTGTCAATTCAACAGTGTATGTTCCATCCAGAGGATATGAATGAGTGATGATTGGATTCGTAACGCTTGTTACGTTTCCGTCACCGAAATCCCAGCTGTATCGTACGATCCAACCGTCTGAATCGTAGCTGGCAGAAGCGTTGAAAGATATAATCTCATTTGGCGTGGGAATGTCCGGCGAATACGTGAAAGATGCTGTTGGAGCCTGATTGCCATAGGTTATGACATTGCTATGGGCAAGTGTCAAGAACAATGACAGGGTCAGCATAATGGCTACAACTACCATTAGAACATGATATCTTCTCACAGCATCTCCTCTCCCTCGCCAACAAAGATATTGCGGTTGAGACTTTTTAAGGCTTTTGGAATTAAGTTCTATATGAGTGACTCTGTTTCTTAATCAAATGAAAAGATTCGAATGGTTGATAGTGACTGAATGATATACAGCATGCTTCTCAAAAGAAAAGTGTGATATGAGTTACCTTATTAAGAACTGAACAGTGACAAAGGCCAGCCGGCTTCAAGTGCTTTGGCCATGATTTAGCTGCATTAATGAAACCGAAATCCGACTGTTCATAATCCTGATTAGCTTAGAAGTTTAGATCGATAAAAAAAGGAGAAGGTTTTATTTGTATAATACAAGCTTTTTGCGCTTCGTGTATACTATGCTTGCAGAACCAATCGAGACTAGTGTCGCAAGTACTAAGACCAGCATCATGATGTTCGTTGTCATTTCTGGAATGGCCCATGTGCCGAATATGAACACTGGTTGATTTGTGAAGTCGAAGTTTATGGTTAGTTTGGTGTAGGACGAGTTCAATGCTGTGACAGTGGGCGTTACTCTGGAACTGTCAACGAGCACAAACCAGTTGTCAATAGGTTCAGAGTGTATCAAGTCGTTTGGAATTATGACGTCAACGAAAGCAGCAGTTCCCCATCCTGAGACGTTGAAGTCAAGCAAGCGGTGACTTGCATCAAATTCCATCGGCACTGGATCTACAAGATCGTCGCTGACTGTGGTTACATTGAAAGTGGATTCACCGACAGTGATTGGGTGGACAAGAACTTCGTGCATTACGTAGTTGCCGTTTTGCAGAGTAGCATAGACGGGGTATCCGTCTGGATCCTGCATCACTAGATCGGCATCAGAGAAGGTTAGATCTGACATTGCTGGTGGTCTTGATGTTGCATTGAATGTGATAGTTGCAAGCGTACCATTACCTGATGGGAACGGCCCACTAGGTGTAACTTCGATGCTTGCTTTCACGTAGTCGGCTCCTAGTTCAGGAACGAATGTTGTATTGCCAAACTGTGACATGAATAAGCCTTCGCTTGCGTCGATCGCGTTCAGATAGGTTGCGTTGTATTGCAGTTTGAATTCAAGGTAAGTTAGCTTCCACAGATCGCTCAGGCCCGTAATTGTGATGTCTATAAGGCAGTTTTCACCAAAGTGCGAGGCTATGTAGGTGGTTGGGCTTACAGCTATCACTGGCAAAGCTAGAGGGTTGTACGTGTATTCGGTTCCCTTCGGTGTGGCAAAAGCTATGTAGTTGCCATCTTTGTCGATGAAGCTTTGCTCCTCAAATAGTGGTAATGGCGTCAAGCTCGCGTTGTAAGCCTCGTAAACTTTCGGTCTGAAAGTTACTGTTGCAATATCGCCTTGGCCAGATGGCCATACTGGCAGGTCATAATTGCCTGAATCATCTGGAATATAGATCTCTCCAACCACGAGTCTTCCAATATGGCTCGCTGAATGCCAACCGGGGTCGTCGTAGGATACCCAGAAGGTTCCGTGTGTTGCCCATTGCCCTAGAAATGAGCCATTATAGGTGTTGAGGACTTCAAGGTAGATTGTGCTGTATTGTATCTCAAATTGAACGCCTATCAGGTAATCTGCTTCACTTACGTTCATGACGTTTATGGTCACGTTGAAAGCTTGGCTTGGTACAACTGCTTCGTAAGTGCTTGGCGTTGTTTCCAGCCAAATGCTTGGAGGTGGTGGCGCGTAAACTATCGAGTAAGACCCATCTTCCACAGTGCCTGGAATAGTTTCGCCATCACAATCAAGAAGGAATGTGTCGGCTGGACTAAGGTGCAAAGTGGAACTCAGAGAGCCTGAAAAGCTGTCGGGAATCTTGGTTATGTTGAATGTTAGAATGCAAAGCTTGAACGGCCCAGGACCAGATGTTCCGTTTACGGCGGGTGGTGTTGGAAATAGGTTTGATGCAACTTGAATTACGCCTTTGCCGCCAACGTGGATGTAGCCGGGGTTTGGCGGGGTCGGGTTTGGAGATGTCGTGTTTCCGTAGAATATGTATTGCGAGTCACTTTTGGGTTCATACCATGCTGTCACCCTAAGGTTGGTGTCGTTGAATTCCATGTAGACCTGCCATGCAGCCGCACCCATGTACCCTGGGTTAAGAAGCGATTCTATCGGCGGCACGTCGTTAACCTTGACCGTGACGTTGAACAATGTTCCTACGGTTGCATTGGTCGTACTGTAGACATTTACGGAAGGATCAAGATAAATCTGAGAAGCTGCCTGTATGTGAGGAACTGCAAACGTCAATTGTGCTAAAGCCATTGGGAAAATCAGTAATGCTATCAATAGTACTGCGGTAACATTTTTCATTTTATTATTTCACCTTAGACCCTAGTATTTACCCATTATATATATGAGATTTACTGTCAATGGAGATTTATTCTAGAGCAGTATTATAGATGAGGATTCTAGATTCACGTTCTAGACAGCTTGCGGTCAATACAAAGAAAGCAACTGAGAGCAAATCAAGACGTTCATTCTTTAAAAAAATTGGCGGGAAAGAGTTTCTACGTCGTCTTTTTTCGTTTTTTGAGAACAATTATGGCTGAGACGATGATAATGATGATTGCTGCAATCAGCGCTATGATCCATATGGGGAGTTCTTGAGCTGGTGGTTCACTGACGGAAAGTGTCATCGAAAACGAGTCGGTTGTATTTTGGTCATCTGCGACGGTCAGAGTGACTGTGTAGTTTCCTTCTGATGCGAATTTGTGGGTTGGGTTTTGGAGTGTTGAGTTGGTTCCGTCTCCGAAGTCCCAATGCCAAGAAGAGAAAGTCAAGTTTTCAGGATCAGACGAAGTATCCGTAAACTGAACATCCACATTGACGACAGGATTAGCAGGCGAAAAACTAAAGTTCGCAACAGGAGGCAGATTGTGCACAACCACCACATGAACAATAGAACTCGTTGCGTTCTCGTCATCGGCAATCGTTAAGGTGACGTTATAACTTCTTCTTGTTGCGAATCTGTGCGCTGGGTTCTGAAGAGTCGAGTTGGTTCCGTCTCCGAAGTCCCAATGCCAAGAAGAGAAAGTCAAGTTTTCAGGATCAGACGAAGTATCCGTAAACTGAACATCCACATTGACACCAGGATTAGCAGGCGTGAAGTTGAAGCCAGCCACAGGAGGCAAATTACGCATAGCCACAACATGAACAAGCGTACTCGTCGCGTTCTCATCATCAGCAACCGTCAGAGCTACGGCATGATTCCTTCTTTGGGTAAATCTGTGCTGCACATTCTGTGACGTTGAAGTTGTTCCATCACCGAAGTCCCAAAGCCACGATGTAATATTTCCACTGACATTGCTTGATTTATCGACAAAGCTTATTGTGTCTTGCACGGTCGGCTTGATTGGTGAATAGATGAATTCGGCTTGGAGTGGAGTTTCGTAATATGTCACTGGAATCGTGGTTCCGAGCGAATCAACTAATAGCGTATCTATTCCATATGGCTTTGAGAAGTTCAATGATGTTGTTCCAGTGGTTAAGCCTTCGAAGTCTATTTGGAAAACTGAACCCGAGGCCACTGGTAGCGGTGTTTGAACACTGGGCTGGGTGGTGGCGTTTGAATACAAGTAGCCAAGTGTATCATTGTCTTGCCAAGATAAGAGTACTTGAGTTATATTCAAGTCTCGGAAGATGGATCCCGTGTCAACTCTTAAGACCTTTATGAGGTTCGGGTCATAGAGTATTCTTGTTTGAACCGAATGCA
>Ga0315279_10001790_pt1 | contig 34494 bp, 24 predicted proteins | sample YL17G06_20_MG_FD_203694 | JGI IMG/M metagenome (GOLD analysis project Ga0315279, IMG submission 203694) | Sediment microbial communities from Yellowstone Lake, YNP, Wyoming, USA - YL17G06_20 | ecosystem: Environmental > Aquatic > Freshwater > Lake > Sediment | place: USA: Wyoming | collected...
TGCCATCCACGAAGTACTCTTGCTGCGGGTCGCCCATCAGGTTCTGGAGTGGCAACACCGCTACCGACTGGATGCGTGGTGTGCCAGCTCGACCCACCAGCCGGTCGCGCAGGCCAGCGACGTTCAAGCCAACGAGCACCACTGCGAGCGCTGCCACAATCACCCCAGCGCCCACAACCGCCGTCTTGTAGGGCCCGCCGCGGCGGGTGCCCTCCCGCGGGCGGGCGAAGCCCGCCCCTACCAGAGCCGACGCCCGCGCGGATTCCGTATCGCGCTTCAGGCGCTTGAGATCGGCCCGCATCTCGGAGGCTACCTGGTAACGGACCTCGCGGTCTTTCTCCAGCGCCTTGTTGATGATTTCTTCCAGCTTGTCCGGCATTTCAGGGTTCAACCGCAACGCGGGGATGGGCGCGCGGTTCAAAATCGCATCATGGATGATAGCCGAGGTCGCCCCGGAAAACGCCGGCCGGCCCGTGGTCATCTCATAAAGCACGGCCCCAAACGAGAACAAATCGGTGCGCGCGTCGAGTTCTTCGCCCCGCGCCTGCTCGGGCGACATGTAAGCCAACGTCCCCATCGCCACGCCGGGGCTGGTTAGATGCTCCAGTTCAACTGAAGCCGTGGGCGCGGCGGCGGCTTCTGCGGTTTTCCCTAGCCCCCAGTCCCCAGCCCCTAGCCCCGGTTTTGGCCCCGTTAGTTTTGCCAAGCCAAAATCCAGAATCTTCGCCTGGCCCGTCCCGCCTCGCGGGATGATGAAGATATTGGCCGGCTTGATATCGCGATGCACGATGCCTTTCGCGTGCGCCGCGTCCAAGGCGTCAGCAATCTGAACGGCCAAGTCCAGCAGCTCGTCGATCTGTAGCGGCGCGCCACCTGCACGTGCCCCCTCACCCGGCCCTGCGGGCCACCCTCTCCCCTCGGGAGAGGGCTGTAAATCCGGAAACGTCCCCCCTCTCCCGTGGGCGGAGGGGCGGGGGGTGAGAGGTTTCGCCAGCCGCTGCCTCAGTGTCTGCCCTTCCAGAAATTCCATGGCGATGAACGGCTGGCCTTCGTGTTCATCGATCTCGTAAATAGTGCAGATGTTGGGATGATTAAGACCAGACGCGGCGCGGGCCTCGCGCTTGAAACGCTCGAGGGCCTGCGGATCCTGTAGGGGCGAACGCCGTTCGCCCTCTTCGGGCGGGCGCGCGCGGTTCGACTCTCGCTCACCGCCCTGAGCGAAAGCCGAAGGGCCGCGCGCCCCTACGTCCGGCAAGAACTTCAGCGCCACAAAGCGGTGAAGCCTGGTGTCCTCGGCCTTGTAGACGACACCCATGCCGCCGCCACCGAGTTTCTCCAAAATGCGGTAGTGAGAAATGGTCTTGCCGGTCACGACGCCACGTCCCGCGGAGACTCTGAAGGATATTTCTCCTGGAGCCATCCTAGGTCCAATTCAACAGCAAATCAACCGCGGTGCCAGTGCGAGAAGCCGTTGTCCAGTGAAGTCAGACGTCTTGGCGGATTAGACGGCAAAAGCCGGAGGTAGTCTGCGGGGGTCTAATTTTCGGCGGACTGACTATCCGGCACGTGCGAGTCAGGGGTACCGGCAGCCGATCAGTTGCTCAGACTATGAGAGGGAGGTGTTCCTCGCCCCAAGAATGCTTCCCAGAGTTTATTCGTAGAGTTGCCACGCCTAAGCACGGCGGCACTCCGCGGGATGCTCCATTCGCCGGCTGGCGCCGGATGGGCTGGACACTGCAATGGAAACGCAAGGAACCCCGGCCCGTAATCTCGTCCGGCACGACCGCCTCTAACTGCACAGGCTGGTGTGTACAAATATCGTTCGGGGCCAGGAAGTAGATTCCTGACTTCGAAATGTTACGCAAGATCCCGTCAGCCTGTGTGGTGTCGCCGCGGGGATTTTTCCAAACGCACTCGAATGGGGAGCTCGAGCTGGTACCGTCGTTCCTGAAGCGGAATCGAACCCTGATATGCGTGGCGGTCCTCGCCCCGCGATAGATCAATCTCCAGGCCCTCCGCCGCGCCTTCTACGTTCGGAAACTCCTGCTGCGCGCGTTCCACCAAGCCATCCACGAACTGATCATCGTTATCCGGGTCATGGTGGAATAAGACCAAGCGGTCGACCCCGCACTCGCGGGCAATGCGAACCCCTTCGAGCCAGGAACTGTGTCCCCAACCCTTCTTTTCTGATTGAAGCTGCTCGGGGGTGTACTGCGCGTCGTAAACAAGTACGTCCGCCCCCTGGGCTAGCTCACGGAGAGCTTGGTCGTGCAGGGAGGAGCCGGGTTCGGTATCGGTGGCGAGGACAAAGGTGCCTCCATCGGCCTCAATGCGATAGGCGACAGCTTCCTGGGGGTGGTTTAAAGGGGCCGGACGGATCACAGCGCCCTGGACATCAATTGCCCCAAAGTCGAGGTCATAGAAGCCGCGCTTCGAGGCTAACACGGTCATATCCACAGGGAAGTACGGGCTTCCCATCTGCCCTTCGATGATTTGCTTAAGCTCGTCTTCCTTTCGCTTGACCGCATGAAACATGAAGGTGTTGTCCTTCCTATACAAGGGAAGGAAGAAGGGCATGCCCTGAATGTGGTCCCAATGGAAATGAGTCAGAAACACGTAGGCATGGATAGGCTGATTCCCGAACTCGCGCAACAGGCTTTTCCCGAGGGGCCGGAGGCCGCTGCCGCAGTCCAGGATGATCAGCGTGCCATTGTCAAGCCGGACTTCCAGGCATGTCGTATTCCCGCCGTAGCGCGAATTTCGGTGTTCGGGAGTTGGGGTGGAGCCCCGGACACCCCAAAATTTGATTTTCATATCGCGCACCCTCCTGGTGGGGAATCCCCCAAAGACCTGAGGCGTGATGACCTCAGAAGCAGGAAGAGGAACCCCGATTGGACACAAACCGGCTGTATTTTTTCCACAGTGATGTGAAAAATTTACTCTACCCTATGTGTGCCTGTGCCCATCCACTGGCCTTGACGCGCCCCTCACCTATTCCGATAGCAACTCAGATGCCAACAGGGACTGGCAATCAGAGCCTACATGATTTAGATGCTTTTCCCTGTGGGAGGGTTTCCAACGCCCGTGTGAAACTCGAATTCCTGGGGCCCCTGTTGCGGGACTGGCCTTTGGCGGGCGAGTGACAGCCCGCCTTGTCACAACCTCAGCGGCTGAAGCCGCAGGGGCGTTCATTGAAAATGCGCCACTTACGGGAGGCTCTGCCGTTGCACATGTCGACCAGTGCGCCCGTTGTGCGGGGCGGGGAGGGACATAAAGGCCCTCCCCTACCAATAACTTGAGCGGCGCAGGCGGCCCAGCCCGGTATCTTCTGCCTGTGCACCGCCCCCATGCCCCTGCCACCCAGCTTTTCCAGGATGGGATTAGTGGGAAACTATCATGCCAAGCCTGGAACGCGCTGCCGCCCTTGGGAAGCCGTCTTAGGCTTTGCCGAAGCAAGTCAAATTTAGCCCCAGCAGGCCGGAAAATCATGGCTGGGCGCGTGAGGGCTGGGGGCACGGAGGCGACCTACAAACTCCAGGCAGCCTCGACAGGGGCGAAAGGCTGCGTTGAGTCCGGCCAAGTTCACCTGCCGCCACTGACACGGCTTGCGCAGGGAATCGGCTTCCCCGCAAGGCAGAATTACTGATAATGTTAGTGGTGTATGCGTTTTGAGTTCTTCGTGGCACTACGATACCTGAAGGCCAAGCGCCGGCAGGCTGTGATTTCCGTAATCACCCTGATATCGGTGATAGGCGTCACGGCAGGCGTCTGCGCGCTGGTGGTGGCTCTGGCCATCAATAACGGCTTCCGCGAGGAACTGGAAAAGCGCCTGTTGGGGGCCACCTCCAACATTAACCTGCTCCGGACCAAGAACGACGGAATCAAGAACTACGAGCAACTGGCTGACCGCCTGGCCCGCCTGCCTCGTGTGGCGGCGGCTGCCCCAGTACTCTATGAAGAAGTGCTCATTTCCAGCCGCTCGCGCGCCCAAGGCGTCGTCCTGAAAGGGGTGGATCCGGCTCGCGAGGTGAGGGTGGGAGATCTCCTGCTTCGCTTGCGCGAAGGGTCGCTGGAAGGTCTCTCCCAGAGCCTCCCCAATGCTGACCCGATCATCATCGGCAAGGAGATGGCTAAATCGCTGGGTGTCTTCGTGGGCGACACGGTGCTCGTCACCAGCCCGCAAGGCTATCTGACTCCCCTCGAAGTGGTGCCCAAGTTTCGCCATTTCCGGGTGGTCGGTGTCTTTGACGTCGGTTTCTACGATATTGACGCCGCTTGGGCTTTCACCAATCTTGCGGCCGCGCAGCGGCTCTTCGACTTGGCGGACGTGGTCTCGGTGATCGAGTTCAAGATTGGCGACATCTACCAGGCCCCAGCGGTCGCCGAGGCCATCCGTCAGGCTGCCGGGCCGGGATTTGAGACCACCACCTGGATGGAGCAGAACCGTTCGCTCTTCAGCGCATTGCGCCTGGAGCGCCTGGTGACCATTCTCACGATCGGCCTGATCGTGGTGGTGGCCGCACTGAACATCTTCATCACGCTGGCCATGATGGTGATGGAAAAGAACCGGGACATCGCCGTGCTGATGTCGATGGGGGCGAGAAAGCGGCAGGTTTGGGCGGTCTTTACGCTGCACGGAGTGCTCATCGGGGCTGTGGGGACACTGCTGGGACTCTTGGTGGGCTACGGGGCTTCCTGGCTGGCCGACCATTACAAGCTGATTCCGCTCGAAGCGGACGTCTACGCGCTGGCCGCAGTGCCTTTCCACGCGCGGCCCTGGGATGGGGCCTGGATTGCGCTGGCGGCGCTTACGATCAGTTTTCTGGCGACGCTCTATCCGTCGCTGGCAGCGGCCAAACTCAACCCGGTGGAGATTCTGCGCTACGAATGACGTCCGTGGTCCGTTGTCAGTTGTCCGTGGTTTTCTGTCGTGCCAGGAGGTTTGGCTTGTCTCGGGACGGGACCGGCATCGGGAGAAGAGATGGAGGGAACCCCATCAAGGACCAATTTCGAGAACCTTGAGGTGTACAAGCTGGCAGAAAGGCTCGCCGATGAAATTTGGTCGGTGGTCCTCCGCTGGGACTATTTCGCAAGGGACACTGTTGGGAAGCAACTTGTTCGCGCTGCAGACAGCATTGGGGCCAATATCGCTGAGGGGACAGGCAGACGCAGTTTCCAAGACAACCGGCGTTTTGTTAGAACCGCCTGAGCATCCTTGAACGAAACCAAGCACTGGCTTCGGCGGGCGCACGTTCGGCATTTACTGACTGCGGAGAGCACGAAGAGAATTAAGTCGATCATCGAAGAGCTAACACCAAGGCTGAATGCCTACCTGCGTTCCCTTGGAAGAGTTGGCGGAGATAGCGGCGATGACGATAGATGACCGAGCGCCACGGACAACGGACCACGGACAAAGGGCAATGTTGCGCGTTGAGCACCTCACGAAGACCTTCCGCTCGGGCGGCGAACAGGTCGTGGTGTTCGAGGATCTGAACTTCGAAATCCAGAAGGGGGATTTCATCGCTTTGGTGGGCGAGTCCGGAGCCGGCAAAACGACGCTGCTGCACCTGCTGGCCGCGCTGGACACTCCCACGAGGGGTGAGGTATACTTTCTTGGGCAACGATTGAGCGAATTTCGGGAGGAGGAACGCGCGCTCTATCGTAATACGCGAACGGGTTTTGTCTGGCAGATGCACTACCTCCTGCCCGAATTCAGCGCGCTGGAAAATGTGGCGCTGCCGCAGTTGATTGGGGGCGGTGATTTTCGAGCCGCCCGCGCGCGCGCCAGGGAATTGCTGGGCGAGGTAGGCCTGGCGAACGCGTCGGAACGCCGCGTGGGTGAACTCTCAGGGGGCGAGCAGCAGCGAGTCGCCCTGGCCCGCGCACTGGCCAACCAGCCGGCGTTGTTGCTGGCGGACGAGCCCACGGGAAGCCTGGATCACCGCACGGCGGAACGCGTGATCGACTTGCTGGAAGGGCTGCACCGAACGCACGGTTTGACCTCGGTGCTGGCCACGCACAATGTGGAGCTGGCACGGCGTGCTCGCCGGGCGTTGCGCTTGGCGAACGGCAAGCTGGGAGAGTTGGCAGTTCCCATAGTTCCATGACCCCTCTGGCCGCGGCTCTTCGGCCTGTGAGGGCAGGCAAGGTGCCAAACAGATCTGAGGCGCGATGTTCGAGAGGTACACGGAAAAGGCCCGGCGCGTTATCTTCTTTGCCCGTTACGAGGCCAGCCAGTTCGGCAGCCCCTACATCGAGACGGAACACTTGCTGCTGGGCCTGCTGCGCGAAGACAAGGCCCTGACCAACCGCTTCCTGCGTTCCCACGTCTCCATTGACTCGATCCGCAAGCAAGTTGAGGGGCGTACGCCCATGCGGGACAAGGTTTCCACGTCGGTGGACTTGCCGTTGAGCCAGGAGTGTAAACGGGTGCTGGCTTTTGCGGCGGAAGAAGCCGAGCGGCTATCGCACAAGCACATCGGCACGGAGCACCTGCTGCTGGGCCTGCTGCGCGAGGACAAGTCGTTTGCGGCGGAGATTCTCCACGAGCGCGGCCTGCGCCTCTCCACGCTACGCGAAGAACTGAGCCGGGTGCAGAACGAGAAGGCCCCCTCCGGCCGCCCCAAGGAAACCTCCCTGCTGTCGGAGTTCAGCCGCGACCTGACCCAGGCGGCGATGGAGAATCAACTCGATCCGCTCATTGGCCGCGAAGCCGAACTCGAGCGGGTCGTCCAAATCCTCTGCCGCCGGACCAAGAATAACCCGGTGCTGATCGGCGAGCCGGGCGTAGGGAAGACGGCGATTGTCGAAGGCCTGGCGCAACGTATTGCCGACGGCGATGTCCCTTCCTTCCTGGCCGATAAGCGCATCCTGGCGCTCGACCTTTCGCTCATTGTGGCGGGCACCAAGTATCGCGGACAATTCGAAGAACGCCTGAAGACCATCATGAAGGAACTGATGGAGGCGCAGAACGCCGTCATCTTCATCGATGAGCTGCATACGCTGGTGGGGGCGGGCTCGGCGGAGGGCTCGCTCGACGCTGCCAATATCTTGAAGCCCGCGCTCACGCGGGGCGAGGTCCAATGCATCGGGGCCACAACCCCGGCCGAATACCGCAAGTCCATTGAAAAGGACCGCTCGCTCGAGCGGCGCTTCCAGGCCGTGAAAGTTCCGCCTCCCAGCGAAGCCGAGGCCACCAAGATTCTGTTCGGAATCAAGGACCGCTACGAGAAGTTCCACGCCGTCACGTACGACGACGACGCGATCCAGGCCGCTGTCTACCATTCGAACCGGTATATCCCGGACCGATACCTCCCCGACAAGGCTGTGGACCTCGTTGATGAGGCGGGGGCGCGCGTGAAGCTCCGGCAAAGCTCTCTCCCCGAAGAGATGATTGACGTCCAGAAGCGGATTAAGTTCGTGGTCCACCGCATGGAAAATGCTATCGCCAACCACGAATTTGAGAAGGCGCGCTTCTATTCGGACGAAGAGCGGAAGGAGCGAGAGAACCTGCGGCTGCTGCGCGAGAAGTACAACATCGATGAGACCGCGATGGGTGTTGTCACCCGGGACGACATTGAGGTGGTCGTTTCGCGCTGGACGGGCGTGCCGGTCACCTCGATCAAAGAAGAGGAGAGCTCCAAGCTGCTGAGGATCGAGGAGGAACTCCACAAGCGGATTATCAGTCAGGACCGGGCCATCTCGGCGCTGGCGCGAGCCATCCGCCGCTCGCGCGCCGGCCTGAAGCTCCCGGGACGGCCGGTAGGCTCCTTCTTCTTCCTCGGCCCCACGGGTGTAGGGAAGACCGAAATGGCGCGCTCGCTGGCGGCTTTCCTTTTTGGCTCGGAGCGTGCGTTGATCCGTTTCGATATGTCAGAGTTCATGGAAAAGCACTCCGTCTCGAAGCTGATCGGTTCACCGCCCGGATACGTGGGCTACGAGGAGGGAGGGCAGCTTACGGAGCGCGTGCGCCGCGCTCCCTATTCCGTCATCCTGCTGGACGAGATCGAGAAGGCTCACCCGGACGTGTTCAACATCCTGCTCCAGGTCTTCGAGGACGGGCAGTTGACCGATGGCCTCGGCAACACCGTCGACTTCAAGAACGCCCTCATTATCATGACCTCGAACATCGGCGCGCGCTACCTGGAGCGGCGCTCGCATCTGGGCTTCCAATCGGCGGCGGAAGGGGCCACCGAGAAGAAGGCGGAAGAACTGGTGATGGCTGAGGTGAAGCGGCTTTTTAACCCCGAGTTCCTGAACCGCCTCGACGAGACTATCGTCTTCAACGCGCTGAACGATAACGACCTGCTGCAGATCGTCGAACTGCTGGTCGGCCAGATGAACCAGAACCTGGCCCAGAAGAACATTTCGCTGAACCTGTCTCCGGAAGCGGGGAAGTGGATCCTGGAGAAGACTTGTGGGGACCGCTCCTATGGGGCTCGACCACTGCGTCGGGCCTTGCAGAAGTATGTGGAAGACCCGCTTTCCGAGGCGCTGATCCAGGGGGAGATTCATCCCCCGGCCGTTTTGGAAGTGATTGTGGAGAACGAAGCGCTGCACTATCGGCCTGTAAACGACAAACTGGTTGGAGCCACGCCCCTCTCTCACGCGGGCGGAACACCACGCTAACTCCGACCGATAAGCGCCCCACCGACATACCGCGGAGCCAACGGAATCTCGCTCCCGAGGGGGTATGGCATCCTGAACTGTCGGCCAACTTTCTGGGGAATCCCGGCATCGCAATTGTCTAAGCCCGGGTGGGGACGAGGGGAGAAGGTCACCCGTTGAGGATGCCTCTTGCGGTGCGCAAATCAGGAATGCAGGTGTGCTGGCTGGGGCTTGCCGCTTTAACCCTGGGCCTGCTTCCGGGCCTGGCGCTGCAAGCCCAAAATCCGCCGCCGGAATCGAAGCCGTCGAGCGCTCCCCCTTCAGAAAAAAAGCCCGCCGCCCAACCTTCCCAGAAGTCGGCCGCAGAGGGCGCAGAGCAGAAAACGCCGGGTACGGGGCAGCTTCGTCTGGAAACTGCCCAGCCCGCGCCGGCCCCGGCCGCGCAACAGGCGTCACCGAAGCCCCAGCCACCAACGCAAAAACCCGCTGAAAAACCTTCCGGGGAGACGCCGCCAAAACTTCAACTCGAAACGCCCAAAGGAGCGCCACCGGCTCCCAAGGCTCCTGAAACCGCAAAGCCACAGGTCCAGGCGCCGGTTGCGGAGCACCCACCCCTCCTGGAGGACATCATCTTTCGCGGTAACCGCCGGATACCCGCGGCGACACTGCGCGCGCGAATTCTTTCCCGCAAGGGAGATGTTTTTAACGAAAACGCGTTAGAGCGCGACTTCATGGCGCTGTGGAACACCGGGTTCCTGGATGACATTCGCATCGAATCCACGGACACGTCGGAGGGCAACAAGATTGTCACTTTCTACGTGCGGGAAAAAAAACTGGTGCGGAGCATCGACTATAAGGGTCTGAGCTCCGTCCAACAATCCGATGTGCTGGATGAATTCAAGAAGCGCAAGGTTGGGCTCTCCATCCAGTCCCAGTATGACCCGGTCGTGATCAAACGCGCTGAAGTAGTCCTGGCAGAACTTCTGGCGGCGCACGGCAAGATGTTTGCTACGGTGCGCCATCGCACGCGGAATATTCCTCCGAACTCTGTGGCTTTGACGTTTATCGTAGTGGAAGGCCCGAAGGTCAAAGTGGGGGAAGTCCGCTTCCAGGGCAACACGATCTTCCCCGGGCGACGCTTGGCCCGGGCCATGAAATATTCCCGCTCCGTCGGCGCTCCCCCGTGGTTCTATATCTACCATAAGACTTACGATAAGGACCGGATTCAGGCGGACCTCGAAAATATTCGCGATCTCTACCGGGACCACGGCTACTTCTACGCCCTGCCCAAGGATCCGGTAACGAAGATGCTGGATACGAAGCACCATTGGCCCTTCTTCTTCTTTAGCTGGGGCCGGGGCAAACGCGTGGACCTCACCATCCCGGTTGAGGAAGGCGTCCAGTACCGGCTGGGAAAATTCGTGATTCGCGGGAATAAACTCTTCAAGCAGGAAGCCTTGGCGCGGGTGTTGCAGCTTAAGCCCGGCGACGTTTTCGATCTTTCCAAAGTCCGCAAGGCCATCGAAACTTACACGAAGCTTTACGGTCAGTTCGGATTTATCAACTTTACGGCCTCGCCGGACATCGAGCCGGACAACAAGCGACGCCTCATTAACCTGGCACTCGACTTCGAAGAGGATAAGCAGTTCTTCGTTCACCGCATCGAGTTCTCCGGCAACACCAAGACCCGCGATAAAGTGATTCGCCGGGAGCTGCTCGTGGATGAGGGGGGCATTTTCAACTCCTCGATGTGGGACCTGAGCGTCATGCGCCTCAACCAATTGGGGTTCTTTGACGCCGTGAAGAAAGAGGACTACGAGATCAAACAGAACACCAAGGAGAGCACGATTGACGTCACGGTGAAGGTGAAAGAGAAAGGGCGTAACTCCATCGGGTTTTCGGGCGGGGTCAGTGGCCTGGCAGGGAACTTTGTCGGCGTCAACTATTCCACCAACAATTTCCTGGGCCTCGGGGAGACCTTAAGCATCCAGACGGAATGGGGCACGTACGAGAAACTCTACTCTTTCGGCTTGACGGAGCCGTATCTATTTGATCGGGCCATCAGCTCCGGCTTCACGGTTTTCAAGAGCGATTACCGCTACGACCAGTTGCGCCAGCTCGCTCTTTATTCGGGTATCAGCCCGTCCGCGCTCCAACAGTCGCCTTACGGCCAGTATTTTGCCCAGAACTTCCAGCAGAACTCCGCGGGTTTTACGGTATTTGCCAGCTACCCGCTCCGGCGCAGCTTTGCCCGCGTGGGTCTGACGTACAGCTTCACCAAGAGCAGCCTGCAAGCCTTCAACACGGCGTCGCAGGCTTATTTTGAGGCTATCAACTTCCGAGGGTTGGCGGGGCCTAATGCATTGAGCGGCATCATCTCCAGCCAGATCATGCCCACCTATCAGTACAACACCATTAATGACGCCTGGAATCCCACCAGCGGCAAGTACCTGTATGCTGCCCTGGGTATTTCAGGCAGTGTGCTGGGGGGCAACGTCAATACCATCCGCCCGGTCATCGAGGCCAAATATTTCCGTCCGGTGGCGCACGTACGCTCCGAGAAGCCCCAGGCCATTGGCATGCGCTTCCTGGCTTCAACCATAAGTGGCTTCGGGGGCCGGGTGAGTCCGCCTTTCTCACGTTTCTACATTGGCGGTGAGGAGGATATTCGGGGCTTCGATATCCGTAGTATTAGCCCGCTGGCGTTCTATCCTACGATCCAGCAGGTGTGCAACCGCGATAATGCCGGCAACCCCATTATGGCCCTTAGCTCGACGGGGAGCCCAACCACTTCATGCGGTTCATCCACCCAGTTCCCATATTACGGCCCTATTTTCCCGGGCGGCGACACGGAGGCGGTTGCCAATTTCGAATACCGGATTCCCATCGCCGGCCCGGTCACGGTGGCTTACTTTGTGGACCTGGGGACTACGTTCATCTGGCGGGACAGCCAACTAAAGCTCCAGCCCGGGGCCTTGAGCTCGCTCCAATTGCAGTTCCCGTCTTTCCCGTTGCCCACGGTGCTCAAGCCGGTTGCCGCGACGAACTTCCACCCGCGTAGCTCTACGGGGATTGACGTTCAGGTAATTCTCCCAATCGTCAATGCTCCTTTCCACCTCTTCTATGGCTATAACTGGATGCGGATGAACCAAAAGATCTTCCCGCCGCAGATCTTACCTTCGGAATCGCTTTTTCCAAATCAAGCGACGTATATGGATGCCTTGCGCTTGTTCCAACCTTTCCGGTTGGAGGACCGCAAGGCACGGTTGGGGTTTACGGTAGTCCGCACGTTCTAGTGCTGTTACAACTTTTTGCGGTTACTTACCTTGAGTTACGCGCCCGCGACCAGGATCGTTCCAACAATTTCCGGCCACTTGGCATGGGGGGTGTGGCGCGCGGCCCGTTCCAACAGTTCCCAGTCGTCTGGTCTGTGGGGCGTGGCGGACGAGTTGGAACGGGGCGCGAGTTGGAACGGCCCCAGGCGGTGGCAGAACGGGCTAATTCACCCCGATCCCGAGCTTGCAACCGGGCCCCGTACCAAGTGGCCCAAAGCTCGGCGGTCGCGGCGCGCTAATGGGATTCGTACCGGGCGGGCAGGCAGATTTAAACCGCCTGCAATCAAGCGCCGAGTCCAAAGGATGAACACACCTTCTTACTTCGGGATCGGGGTTCATGGCCTCAATAAGTTGGAACCGCACTAGCGGGACAAAAATGGGTTAAAATAGCTCCAGCAGTCCGGATCTTAGATTTCTAAAGGAGTTTGAATGAGGAACCGAGTTTTCATGATGGTTACGCTGCTCTCTTTCGGGGTGGGGTCCAGCTTCCTGTGGGGTCAAGCCCCGAACGCCGCCTCCGGCACGGGCAAGATTGGGGTCATCAATATTCAACTGGCGATTGGCAATACCTCGGAGGGGAAGAAAGCCTTCGCCGACCTCCAAAAGAAGTTCCAGCCCCGGCAGCAGGAGTTGCAGCGGTTACAACAAGAGATTCAGGCGATTCAGGACCAGTTGCAAAAGCAGGCCGCCACGCTCAGTGACGAGGAGCAGCGCCGTCTGAACCGCGACCTGGAGGACAAGCAAAAGCTCCTAAAGCGCTCGACGGAAGATGCTAACGCGGACTTCACGGCTGACCGGGATGAGGCCGTCCGCCGGATCGGCGAGAAGATGGTCCGGGTGCTTAACGAGTTCGCCCAGCAGAATGGGTACGTGCTGGTTATCGACAGCGCCCAGATCCCCGTCTACTACGCCACGAACGACCTGACGGAGGATATGGTGAAGCGCTACGACGCTGCGAATCCGGTGGCTGATGCTAGTCCGGGCGCCGCGGCCCCGCCAGCATCCCGGCCTGCGAGCACCGCGCCCAAGCCAGCAGCGCCCACTCCGAAGCCGCCGGTCAAGCCGAAGTCCTAAGCCCGCCCCGCATCAGACGGTGCAGGGCCCGCCGTGCTTCGTGCTTCCCCCTAAGTGTCCCACCACGGCCCCGCCGGTTCGGGGTGGTGGTGTGCGCCCATGCTTCGGGAACGCGACACGCACACACCGCCAGCAGGAACTGGTCGCTGCGGAAAGTCGGGCGGAGCTTCAGCACCTACCCTGAAAATTGACAACCGAAGGGGAGCTCCCGTCCCCCTCTGACCGGGAGGACCGCCGCCACGGGCGCCCTGCCCTCTGTCCGTCGGCTGACGGACGGAGGGTAGTCCTCCCGCAGTCGCGGGGAGGGAGCGGGTGACGGGCGCTCATGGCGAGGCGTCCGCTTGCAGCGGGACAGATTGTGCGCGCGGCTCCGCTCGGGCACGAAAAAGTCTTCGTTCGCCCTGTATCCTCATGCCTCTGCATGAGGTTCCGCGTGGATGCTGACTTTAAGGATTTGCGGGAAGGCCTGACGAAATTGGAACTCCAGAGTTTCCGTAATGTCGTGCACGCGGGCTACGGACAAGTGGGGTTCCATGGTGCAGTGCAGGCTGACTACCACGTTATCGCCCACTTGGTGAGCTTCAACGGAATGGCAATCGACCACGCCCGGTGTTGCGCGAGCGATCTCCAGGAGCTTCCCTTCCACTCGTATCTCATCTAACCGGACCTCATTCCCCGACGCGACAGCTTTCAAGAGGGGCTCGATGTGGACGTTTACTTCGTTCACTTCCGGAAGGTTTTGCTTGATTTCTCTTTCCAATAGCGTTGCCTGCTCGTGAGCCTCTTCCAGTTGCAGACCGGGATCAACTTCCATGTCGAGGTTGACGTTGACTTGGCCGTCGACTTCATAGGCCGTCACCTCATGGATCCGGAAGTTCCTGCGGTGAGCAACGGAGCGGATCTTCTCCACTAGGTCACTGGCGGAAGGCTCTCGCGGGGTGGTGTGGATCGCCACATCGGCGGTGGGAAAAAGCCCGTGAACCTCGGCCTCCACCATGTCGGCCACGGACTTCGCATGTTCGAGAGGGATGTTGCTCCCGAGCGTCAAGCTCAGATCGACGAACAGCCGGCTGCCGCTCTGGCGCACGCGGATGCGCCCCAGATCGAAAACCCCGGGGACGCGAGTAATGACCTCGGCGATGCGGCGCGAAGCCCCCTCCGGCGCCGCATCCACCAGGGCGTCCACCGTCCGCTTCCCCAGCCGCAGCGTGATGTAGACAACAATCCCCGCCACCACCAGCGCAGCCACCGGGTCGGCCTTCTGGAGCCAGACGATATTCCTTTGTTGCGCGATATACACCAGGATCAGCCCCAACAGCACCACGCTCGAGCTGTACACATCTGTCGAGAAATGCAGCGCGTCGGCTTCCAGAGCCTGGCTGTTGTATTTGCGCGCCACGCGAAACAGCGCGCGCGACCGGAAGGTATCGATCGTAATGGAGATGAACATGACGGCATAGGCCCAGACCGTCGGCTCCACATGGACCCCGCGAAAGAACAGACGGCGGGTAGCTTCCCACATGATCCACGCGCAGGTGACAGCCAGCAGGGCGGTTTCAATGAAAGCCGAAAGATGCTCGATCTTCCCGTGGCCGAAAGGATGGTCGGAGTCCGCGGGTTTGTCGGACACTCGCACGGAGATGTACGTCACGGCTGCCGCCACCAAATCCAAGCCGGAGTGCAAACCCTCGGAGAGAATCCCCAAGCTGCCCGTCAGGACGCCCACCACCATTTTCAGCGTGGTCAGCAGCGCGGCGGCCAACACCGAAGCCAGAGCGACAGCTTGCTTCTCTTCAGTGGGTATGCGCGACATGGGCATCGGCGGCTGCGTGGAAATCATCCTCCCTGAATTATAACCGATCCGACCTGTCGCGGCTGGGTCGCGCCACCTCGCCCTTCCACTGGGCGCCACCGGTCTCCCTGGCCGACGAGAAAGGCGGCCACTACTCATACCAGGCTTCCGACCAGCAGGCACTTGTGTGAAAACTATCCCAGTTTCAGCGGTTCCCCCGCCCGTCAGCCGACGGGCTGCCGCCTTAACAAGCCGGGCTAAAGGGCCCCTTTACGGGGACTTTCGGCACCCTGTTAAGGCGTCGAGAAAATGGCGCCCGACGCCGGGGGCCTTCCGGCCGCACGGGCGACCGCCAAATCCGGTAGTGACGCATTTTGGTTTTGTAGCGCCGGGCTTTAGCCCGGCACGTGCTCCGATAGATCGGAGCGCTGCATCAAAATGAGTCACTACCCCAAATCCGGTTGCATCGGCTAAATGGCTCGCATAGTATAGGCGGGCGAACCAGCGCACGGCAAAGCTTTTCAGGCGGCGCGCTTCAGAGGAGCGGAGGGTGGGTTCATGATTCAGCCCTCTCGAGGCGATGCCTCGGACCGACGGACGCGACCTCGGACGATGCCTTTGCAGAAGGGAAGGACGGTAGCCGAATCTGCCGTGGAGACGGTGGAAGTGGTTCTGCCTGACGATGCTAACCCTTTTGGCAACATCCTGGGTGGCAAAGTTATGCATCTGATCGACATCGCGGGCGCTATCGCCGCCCACCGGCACGCGCAGGCCCACGTGGTTACGGCGGCCGTGGACAGCCTGGACTTCCTCCACCCTGTTCGGGTGGGCCAGTTGATCCTCCTGCGGGCCCACGTCACCCGCGCGTTCCGAACTTCCATGGAAGTGGAAGTCAAAGTTTTCCTGGAAGATTACCTCACGGGAGAACGCGGCCAGACCAGCTCCGCCTTTGTGACGTATGTGGCCCTGGACGCGGCGGGTAAACCAAGAGAAGTCCCTCCGCTCATCCCGCGCACGACCGAAGAGAAACGCCGCTACGGCGAGGCCCTGGAGCGCCGCCGTCGGCGGCTCGCTCTCGCGGCGCGCGCCCACCGCCGGTACTATGAACGAGAAGCGTAGATGCCTAGTCCCCCGCCCTTTCGGCGGGTACGATGTTGGAAGTTGAGGGGTGGCTTATGAAGGTTAAACGCAACAAGATCTTTACCGGAACGCCCTGGGAGCCCAAAGTGGGATACGCGCGCGCAGTACAGGTGGGCGACGTCGTTCACGTTTCCGGGACCACCGGGACGGACCCTTCGGGCAAGGTTCTGGCTCCCGGCGATGCCTACGCCCAAACCGTCCAAACCATTCGCAACATTGAAAACGCCCTCAAGCGGTTGGGCCTGGGTCTGGAAAACGTGGTCCGCACCCGGATCTACCTGACCCAAATCGACCGTTGGGAGGAAGTGGCGAAGGCCCATGTGGAATTTTTCGGCGAGATCCATCCAGCCACCAGCTTGATTGGCGTCGCGCGCCTGGTCGATCCTGAAATGTTGGTGGAAATCGAAGCAGAGGCAGTAGCGTAACGGGTCGGGCCACAAACGACTTGCCGCGTGGCACTCGCTTTGGAGCGAGCCTTCCCGCTAGTGCGGGCCCAACTTGCTAAGGCGCGGGATTACGCCTATTGCTTGCGCACCGTCGGGGCAGCAATAGTTGGAACGGCACCTGGGGCGCAGCGCGCGGTGCCGGCTGCCTCTGCCCATTCACTGGGGATACTTTGCAGCTCGAGGGACAAGCCATGATGCATCGCCGAAGTTTTCTCGCGACTCTCGTCGGCCCATCGCTTCTTGCGAATCCTGCCAGCGCGAAGCCAAAGCCACCTGCCGGTGCTCCGGCTGGTCCACTGCCTGCGTGGCCGGAGGAATCCGATCCGAACTACTGGGACCGCATTCGCGACCAGTTCTACATCATGCCGGGTGAAGCATTTTTTAACACCGGAACGCTGGGCGCCACGCCGCGACCCGTCCTGGAGCGCGTCATCGAGCATATGAGAACGCTTCAGGAGACGATCACGCGCTGGGATTACACCCCACGGACTCCCAACTGGATCACTGGGTATTCTCCGGAAGTGCCTCTCCGCGAGAAGCTCGGCAAGCTGGTAAATGCCGACGCCTTGGAACTCGCGGTGACGCAGAATGCTACCTTTGGTATGAACTTTCTTGCGCACGGGATAGCCTTGAAGCCGGGCGATGAAGTCATCACCACCAACCAGGAGCATTCAGGCGGCGTGTGCGGATGGCAGGAACGAGTCAAGCGGGACGGAGCCGTATGGAGACAGGTCAAAATCCCTATCCCGGCGAACGACCCGGACCAGTTGGTGCGTCTGTTTGAGGAGGCGCTCACCCCACAGACGCGCGTGCTGGCGTTCCCGCACATAATTTCCGGGACCGGTGTGGTGATGCCGGTGAAACGGCTCACGGAACTCGCGCACCAGCACGGGCTCCTCGCCCTGGTGGACGGCGCCCAGGCTATCGGTCAGGTGGAAGTCAATCTGCAGGACCTGGGATGTGACGCCTACTACGCCAGCCCTCACAAATGGCTGTTGGCACCGGCAGGCAACGGCATGCTCTACATCCGCCGCGATCGACAAGACCTGTTCTGGACTACGCTGTGCAGCGGCGAGTGGGACAACCACAAGGACGGAATGTTTCGGTTCATGCAATACGGGACCGGCAATGCCTCGCTCCAGGTCGGCCTGGATGCGGCGCTGGACTTCCATTTCCGCATCGGGCCGGAAAGAGTGCGGCAGCGGATTCGCTTTCTTGCCGACCGGCTGCGCGCCGGGCTGCAAAAGATCCCGGGCGCGAAAATCAGTTCTCCGGTGCACCCGCAACTGGCAGGCGGCATCGTCGTCTATAGCTTGGAGGGCGTGCACGCGGAACACCTTGAAGATGAACTGTGGAACCGGCGGCGCCTCCGGCCGCGTTCCGTAGGCGACCCGCTGGGCGTCCGGCAGTCCTGCCAGATCTATAACAACGAAGCCGAAATCGACGCCACGCTGGAAATCGTCCGCGACCTCGCGCGCCGCTCCAGCTAGGGCAGGCCCGACCTTTGTCTGCGGCTCGTGGTCGTTTACATTTCATCCTGCCAAAGCCCGTGTAGCGCAGACCCGACCTTTGGGTCTGCGGCTCGTGGTCGTTTGCATTTCACGCCGTCAAGATACAAGTTCAGCAGCGGCCAAGCATTGGGCCGAGATTACATTCCCAAGATAGCTTCAGCCGTAGCTACTGCCTTCGCAAGGGCCCACTTTCCCTTATGGAAGATCATGCTGCTGCTCACGTCGAGAAGCAGAACGATGCGATGGGCACTTGTGTCCAGACTGGCGGAAAGGATCTGCACCGGATGGCCGCGAAATTTGCCACGGACATTCGCGGCAGTCAGGCCGCGCGGCGTACTCCCCTGGCGGTCGATCACCGTGGCCATCACGGTGCAGGACGGGCAAGCCGCGTCCTGCGCGAGCAAGCCTGTGCTGGCCAAAAGCGATGTGAGGACTGCGAATAGGACCGAGCGGCGCATAGATGGTATTCACCATCCGTGAAAGTTCCCACAGCGTGAACCTCCCTGTGCAAGCTCCGCACGTCCTGACTGCAACCTGTGGACAGCAGAGACACTCTGTCGTGCCTGGGTTATCCGGGCCAATCGCGCCTCACGATGGGTTTGCCCTACGAAGCGCCGTAAGAGTGGCTTCCTGGCCCGGTTTGGGTGCCCGCGGCATTTTTGGGGCGGTAGCGGCGAAGGATGCTTGACAATTGCCCCCTGGTGGGGTACAGCAAGCAAAACGAGGGGGATTTCTGGCCCGGTTGCAGCCGACAAAAGTCCTTTGCTGAGGCAGGAAATCTCGGCAGGGAGCCTCAGATGTTTTCTAATCGGATGGTGCTCAGCTTGGGAGCCGGTTTGCTTCTGCTGTGCGTGCCGCCGCTTCGAGGCCAAGCCTTCCGGGGCGGTATTTCCGGGAGCGTTCACGACGCGTCCGGCGGGGCCATGCCGGGCGCGACGGTGAAAATCGAACACGCTGCAACCGGACTCAGGCGCAGCATGATCACATCCGCGCGCGGGGATTTCGTGTTTCCGGATCTCCCGACCGGATCGTACACAGTCTGGGTCAGTCATCCGGGCTTTGAAACCAAGCAGATTCGGAATCTGGCCGTCGAGGTGGGCACGATAACCAGCCTGCCGGTCACGCTCAATGTGGGCCAGCAGATTCAGACTCTCGAAGCCTCGGCCACAGGCGCAAGGCTCGAGACGAGAGAGGCCTCTCTGAATGCCGTGGTGAACACCCGGGCGATCCAGGATATTCCCTTGAACGGCCGCGACTACACGCAGTTGCTAACTCTTACCCCCGGGTCGAACCGCGCGTTATCCCAGAACGGCAGCCGCTCCAACCAGAACAACTGGATGCTGGACGGGGTGGACAACAACGATCTCTGGGATAACTCCCAGGCAACCAATCAGAGCGCGACTTCGATGATGCCCGCAGTGTTGCTGCCCATCGACGCCATCGAGGAGTCCAACCAACAGAGCGTGGGAGGCGCTGACTTCGGCCGCAACCCGGGCTCGCAGGTCAACGTGGCGATCAAGTCCGGGACGAACCGTCTCCATGGCAGTCTCTATTACTTCCACCGCAACGAAGCTCTGGCTGCGGATAATCCGTTTAGCCCCCCAGGCACTCCCAGCAAGCTCCGGAACCATAACTTTGGAGGTTCGGTCGGCGGGCCGATGATCAAGGATAAAGCTTTCTTGTTCCTCAGCTACGAAGGCCAGCGGTTTGTCGCGGGCCAGTCAAGCGTCGCCACAGTTCCATCCGATGCCTGGGTCGCGAAGGGACAGGTCGTGCTCGCCAAGTACAACGTTCCCGTGAATCCCGTCATGACGAACCTGCTGGCAAACCTCTGGCCGAACTCGATCCGCAACACTCCTGGACACTCGCTCAATTTCGTGAGCGGGGATAACAACGAATTACGCAACAACAACTTCGTGGGCCGAATCGACTTGAACTTAACCCCCCGGAACCGATTTTTCATCCGCTCCATCATGACAACGGGGGAGGCGACTGCCTATTCCGGCTCGGTCTACCGCGACTATTTCCAGGCCGTACCTACGCGGCAGGAGAACTGGGCGGCCGTGATGACCAGCAGCTTAACACCCAGGCTGGTCAACCAAGTGCTTGTGGGGGTGAATTATCTCCAGCAGAGCTTCGACGACGCAAACCACAGTGCCGACCCGCCGGCCTTGGGCCTTAACACCGGAGTTACCTCGTTTAACTTTGGTACGCCGAGCATGGAACTTGCGGGTTTTCGCGGGGGGGGGTGGGCGAATTCTCCAACCTCGGCCGAACCGACACCACCTGGCAGGTGACCGACGAGGTTGCGTACGCCTTCGGTAGCCACGCGGTGAAGCTCGGCGGGGAGTTCCGCCGGGCGAAGCTTTTTGTCTACTACCTGAGGGAGGCTCGAGGTGCTTTCTACTGGGACGGCACGGCAGGCCCTTGGGCTAATGACGCCAGCTTCAGTACCCCCGAGAAGGCGCTGGCGGATTTCCTGGGCGGTTGCATTGCTCCGGGACGCGGCGTAATCGCCACGGGTGACCCGCGGCGCAACTGGTTCGTGAATTCCCTTTACGGGTACGTGCAGGACACCTGGCAGGCAAATCCCCGGCTCAGTCTGAACCTGGGTCTTCGTTATGACTACAACGGCCCGTTCTTCGACCCTACCCACACGATTTCGACTTTTCTTCCGGGTTTCACCCCGACAGGGTTGGCGTTCCCAGGCCAGCCGGGCAGCCCCATCAATTCGCTCTACCCCAAGGATCTCGATAACTTCTCACCGCGCTTCGGCTTTGCCTTCTCTCCCGAGAAGGAAGGGAAGACAGTCATCCGGGGCGCTTGGGGCCTCTACCATGATGTTCCGAATGGAAACCTCTTCATGGACAACCGAGGAGCCACCGACGCGGCCCGGAGCGCCTCCCGAAATCCCGGGGGCCCCAATCCCGTGTTCACCATCACGAACCAAAGCCAGATCACGGTGGTCGCAGGCCAGTATCTGTTCGGCAGTGCGACGCCGGTGCCGCCGTTCGGCGCCTATGGCGTCAATCAAGATCTGCGCTCGCCTTACGTTCAGAACTTCAGCTTGAATGTGCAACACCGATTGACCCCGAGCGCGATATTGGCGATTGGCTACGTGGGTAGCCAGGGTCGCAAGCTGCTGATCACACGTAACGAGAACCAGCCACTGCCCAGTCCGACCCCCTATGCGGATTTCCAAGCGGCCAGGCCGTACGCGTCGCTCTTCCCACAATTTGCAGGTATCACGGAACTCTCAAGCTCGGGGGACTCCCATTACAACTCGCTGCAAGTTTCACTCCGCAGTACGTCCTGGCACGGGTTCCAGGGACAGATTGCTTACACGCTGGCCCACGGTCGAGACGAGGTGTCAGTGGCGCGGAATAACTGGCCGGTGGACAGCAACGACGTGCGAGGCGACTGGGGAAACGCTGATTTCGATACCCGGCATAACCTCAAAGGTTATTTCATTTTCGACGTCCCCCAACTTGTCCACTCCTTGCCCAGGCTGACGAAAGGCTGGCAGATTAACGGCCTCTTCTCCTATGACTCAGGCTTCCCCTTTAGCGTGGTTTCGGGCCAGGGCGACAGTCACACCCGCTCCGCAACTTCCGCGTCGGCTGTCCTGTATGATGACCGTGCCGACCAGGTCGGCAACCCATTCAGCGGCATCGTCCAGCCGGCACAGGCCCGTGGGCTGCTAACCAATGGCGTACGCTGGTTCAACGCCGCGGCCTTTGCGATCAATGCGCCCGGAACATTCGGGAATACAAAGCGGAATCAGTTCTACGGGCCGCTTTTCAAGACCATCGACCTCTCCGTGTTCAAAAACACTCCTATCACGGAGAAAATCATAGCCCAGGTCCGAATTGAGATCTTCAACATCTTTAATATCCTCAACCTGGCTCGACCCGATCTCTGCGTTTGCGATGGCGGAAGCTTTGGCCTGATCAGCGGTACGGTTCACGCGGGGGATGCCCCCGGGATCGGGTCCGGCGAGCCGTTGAATGTTCAGCTTGGCTTGAAGCTCATCTGGTAGCAGCTCGCGCGCCGGGGGCGGCTCTCGCCCCGGCCGTCTCCCGCATGCATCCACGCCGCGCCGCTTGCTGAACTGCCGACTATTCAATCCGGATTCAGAAGTTGGCAGGCGCTGTTTCGGTCCAGTCCGATGGATGGAAAGGGGAAAGGGTCGTCACGAAGTCGGAACAGAACGGTGCGTCGCGAGCTGAGTCTTGCCGCAGGCAGGCCCCTGGCTATGGTCTGGTGCCCTTACAGGGGGCTGGACAGGGCCGGGGAGTCGTATGGAGCAGGCGAGGATTGCGGATCGGCGGGTGTGCGGCAACCCTCTCGGTCGGGCCGTGCGGCGCAGGCAGGGTTCGTAGCCTAGGGCGGCCTACTGCTTACTGCCGACTGCCTACTATTCGTCAGCCCCTCAGCCGAAGGGCTATCGCAGGTTAGGAGACACCACGCGGGGAATCGGTCGGGGCCTCCCCTGGCTCTTCGCCAGGGGAAGCCCCGATTTGTTGTGGCACGTTGGCTTTTTACCACTTCAGCTTCAACGCCAACTGAAGGTTGAAGGGTTCGCCTGGGCCGATGCCGGGCGCGCCGTTGCCAGTGGACAGCGTGCAGGTGGCCATCCCGCCGGTACCACTCAGGTAGCCTCCATCCAGGCAACCCAGGTTGAGGATATTAAAGACGTTAAACATCTCAAACCGCAACTGCGCGATGACCTTCTCCGTGATGTTTGTGTTCTTGATCACGGCGAAGTCAATGTTATGGTAAGGGAGGCTGCGGAACTGGTTGCGTTGGACGGTTCCAAAGGTTCCCGGATCGTTAGCCGTGAAGGCCTTCGGGTTGAAAAACGCCACACCGCCCACCTTCAGGAGGGGCCCCGGTTGGGTCACTCCGGCGAAGGGGTCGCCTATTAGATTCGCCCGGTCGTGGTACTGATAGGTGTGGCTTAAGTTTCCGGGTCCGCCGACGTAAAAGCGGAAGCCTGCGTCCGCGGCGAAGTAGGAGCTGACTTCCCAGCCCTTCGTGAGGCGCGGCACCGAGTGGCCGAGCTGCGGCAGGTCGTAGACCAGGTACCCGCTCATGGCATGCGGCGTGTCGAAATCGGCGTGGCCCCAGTCGCCCTTGAGGTTGTATTGATCGGCCGGGAAGTTGTAGCGTGCTCCCGACATGTCGTCCCAAGCACGGCTGAGCGTGTACGAGATCTGGCCGCTGAGACCCTTCCAAGTAGTGCTGCGGAGTGAAACCTGGAGGGCGTTGTAATGCGCGTTGCCGGCAGTCTCCAGGCGTGTAATCCCGCTGTACATGGGGAAGGTGGCATTGTACGGCCGCGCGGCCTGGACGTTCGCATAGTCGGTGACGCTGGCCCGGGGCGCGTTCATGTTTACGTTAACAGCTTCTTTCCGGGCCTGACTCCCCACGTACGCCACCTGCAAGATAGTGTGCGAAGTTAACTGCTGCTGCACGTTCAGGGTGAAGTTCTGAGTGTAGGGATTGCGGAAGCCCTGGTCTACCGCCCAAAGCCCCCACGGTGGCGCGGGGGTAAGACTCGCGCCGAAAATGGGGGCGTCCTTCTGCACGATGACTGTACTGGTGGTGGAGACGTTAAAGACCGGGTTTGCCCCTCCCGGATTGCGCGAGGCCCCGCTGTTCGAGGAATCCCCCGCAGAGCTATCAACGAAAAGGTGGGCCTGGAGAACGTCATAGTAGAGGCCCCAGGAGCCGCGAATCACCGTCTTCCCGCCGCGCTTGGGTGTCCAGGCGAAGCCCAGGCGGGGCGCGAAGTTGTTCTTGTCCGGAGGGTAGAGAGAGCTGATGGGGCTGCCGGCCGCGCCTGGGAAGGCCAAGCCGGGCGTCTTGGGGTCGGACGTCTTAAAGGTCGGCCACCACGTCGAAATGGTGTGAGTGGGGTCGTAGAAGGGCGTGTTGTAATCGTAGCGCACGCCGTAGTTGACGCTCAGGGTTGGCTTCACCTGCCAGGTGTCCGTGAAGTATCCGGCACCCGAAAGTACGTACCAGGTGCGCACCGGGTCGCCGGTGGCGAAGCTGGCCTGTCCCGCTCCGATATAGCCACCCAGATAATCCGCGAACGCCTTTTCTATTCCGCTGAAGCTGGGATCATTGGCCCAGGGACCTGTATTGCCCACGAAGCTGAAGCTGCCGCGAGCGTTGCGGTAGTAATGGACCCAAACGCTCGCGTGTCGGAATTCGCCCCCGAACTTCATGGTGTGGGCGCCGCGCGTGTAGACGAGATCGTCGGTGAAGTGTCAGGTCCTGTCGGTCCGCCCGAGGTTGGGGGTAGCACCCACGCCGCCAGAGTTAAAATAGCTGATTCCGATGGAGGGCGTGCCGGTGGGAATCGCGCCGGTGTGGAAACCGAGCGCATTGGGGTCCAGGCTGTGGCTGGCGTCATTGAAATTCTGCAGGAAGTAGTTATAGCCAAAGAGCAACTGATTCACCAGCCGGTTCGTGAAGCTGCTGGTCCAGACAGCCGCCCAATTCTGCTGGCGGCTGGGCACGGCCTGGAAGTACTCGCCGAAGACATCACCGGCGTAGGCGGTGGCATCCCCGGTGCCGATTATGCCCCGAACAAAGACCCGGTTCTTGGCATTGATGTTGGTGTCGATCCGGCCCACAAAATTGTTGCTGCCTTCCACGTTGTTGTCGCCACTCGAAAAGTTTCCGCTGGTGGCCGGAACGCCTTGAATCTCCGACCACGGCCAGGCGGTGTGCAGCAGGGTGATCATCGTCGGGTTCAGCGAGATGTTGTATGGCGCTGCTGCCATCTTGGCTGAAACGTCGTTCACCCAAGCCTGGGAAGGCACAGTGGCCAGAATGGCGTTGGGCGTGATGAGTTTCTGCTTTTCGAACCCCAGGAACAAGAACAGCTTGTCCTTCTTGATCGGGCCACCAAGGGAGCCGCCCAAATTGTAGTTTCGCAGCATATTGTTCGCGCCGGGCGGAGTGAACGGCGAAGTGGCCGCAAGGGCCTCGTTCCGATTGAAATAGTAGGCGCTGCCGTGAATCTGATTCGTGCCCGCCTTCATCACGACATTGACAACGGAGCCAGGGTTCCGGCCGAAATCGGCCCCGCCCACGCTCTGCTGGTTGAATTCCTCGATGGAATCGATGGGCACAAGTACGCCGGCAACTCCGGAGATACTGCCCTGGTTAAAAGCCATGGCGTTGTGCCAGAAGTCGTTGTTGTCCACGCCATCGATCTGCCAGTTGTTTTCGTCGCCGCGGTTGCCGTTCTGGGAGCCCGCGCGATTATATCCGGTGGTGAGCTGCAGCAACTGCGTGTAGTCGCGGCCGTTCAGAGGGATTTCCTCCACCGCCCGCGTGCTCACCACGGAGTTGAGCGCTGTCTGCTGGGTCTCGAGGTTGGCGGCCATTGCCGAGACCTCGACCGTCTGCGTTACCGCCGCCACGGCGAGGGTTACGGGAATGGTCGTTACCGTCCCGACTTTCACCGTCACGTCACTAATCTTCTGAGTCGAGAAGCCGGAGTGGCTCACTGTAACGGTGTAGGTACCCACCATTAGGGCCGGGAACACAAACGCCCCAGCCGATGTGGTTACGGTCGAACTCGTCGTTCCTGTGGCGCTTTGCAAAAGCTGTACCGAGGCGTCAGGAACGGCTGCGCCCGTGGAGTCATACACGTTTCCCGAGATCGAACCACGGAAGATCTGTGCTTGAGCCAGCGTTGCCAGCAAAAGCACAGCCGCACAAGCGTAAAACGAACGTTTGAAATACACGAGGCTCCTCCTTTTCTTTAGAGCTCATTGCCCAATCCCGACGCAAAGTTCAGGATGAATGACGTTCCCCCCCCCACCCGCGCAAAGGCAAGTGAGCAGAGGGAAAAAGCACTTGGGAAGTGGCTTAGGTAGCTGCATCAGATGCAATCGCCTAGCATATAGCTGATTGCGAGTCGGTTTTCCAGCTAAATCTCACGTAATGGACTGACGCAGGCCCCGATGCCAGAGCATCTACATGATTTCAATAATTGTTAAATACCAAGACCCGACGCGCTTTGTACCCTACGACTTCCTAGTTGTCAAGCTAAATTTTGACAAATCTTCGCAAAGATTGCTTGACCGAGCATGGTCTCGTCCGCAAGTCTTTGTAAATAGGGGGCGAGGCAGCGCGAGAAAGGAAAAGCGGCGAGAGTCGCCCAGGTGAAGCTGGAAACCCTTGAGGAGGGTCAATTCGTCCACATGCTGCACCTTGGGCCTTATCTTCGAGAGAGCAAGAAGGTTGCAGGTAGCGCAGAGTTGTTCTGTAACTCTGCGGCACTTCGAGTTTGGCATTCTTGAAGTAAGAGCTGTCGCCCGGGCTTGAGGCACGACTGGGGCGAGCAACCTAAGAAAAGAGCCGCAGAGTAATGCGCTACCGCGCATAACTCTGCGCTACCCCGCTTCAGCGCTGGCACGGGTTCGGTCTTGAGCAGAGGCGCCGTCACAAGTTGGAGAGGCGGCCTTCATCTACGGACGTTAGCACCGGTCGCTCGTCCTGGGGTTTTCGGCGGAGAAGCCGTAGGCGATGGCAGCAAGCACACTCGCACAACCAGAGCCCCAACTTGTTGGCCAGCCAGTAAAGGAGCCCCGGAGGGCCCTGCACCGTCCGTGTTGCTCCGCACCAAATGCAGCGCGACCCCACCATACTCATTCGACATTAGCCCATCCTCAAACAGCACGTCAAGTGGTAAATCAGCTCGTTGACAGATAAACGAAAGGCGATTCTTCCGGAAAATGGAAACGGGGGGTAAAGACTCCTTCCCTGAACGTCCCCTTCCTTCCGGTCGGCGAAGCCTCCCCTTGAATGCGCAGTTCTGCTAACATATTCCAGATGCGCGATGAAATTGTGGCTGTCGCGGAAAACCAAGCACTCACCGGTGGCCACTTCCTCTTGAGTTTACATTCCCCCCGCCAAGCGCAGGCGACGCGTCCGGGGCAGTTTGCCATGCTGCGGATGCTCGGACGTTCGGACGTGCTTTTGCGCCGACCGATGAGCATCTACAACGTCAAAGCCACCAGCGACCCCGCGCGTCGAGGCAGTCCAGGAGACTCCCCTGCCATCATCCAACTGCTTTATAAAGTGGTGGGACGCGGCACAAGCCTGATGTCCGAACTGAAGCCTGGCGACCGCGTGGGGCTGCTGGCGCCTCTGGGCCACGGCTTTCTGGAAGAGGAATACCTGCCACGCGCTCACGAAGCCGACGAGATCCTCCACGTGGCTGGGGGGATCGGCATCGCCGCGCTGCTCCTCCCAGCGAAGCGGCTGGCAGAGGCCGGATTTCGACAGCGCCTTTTCTTTGGAGGGCGGACCAGCGCCGACTTGGTGGGAGTCGGAGATTTCAAGCCGCTGGTGCGAGCCACGCTGTTTGCCACGGAGGACGGCTCGGCCGGGTCTCGCGGCTTTGTGACAAAGCCCGTAGAGGACTATCTGGCGCGTCATGCGAATAAGAAGTACTTGCTAATGGCTTGCGGCCCGTGGGCGATGCTCCAGGCTACGGTGCAACTGGCCAGGAGGTATCGCCATTCGTGCCTGGTCTCCATGGAGAACCGCATGGGTTGTGGTCTGGGTGTCTGCCTTGGGTGCTGCATCCGCGTGGAGGGCAGTGGGCACGAAGCCTACCAACGCGTCTGTACGGAAGGGCCGGTGTTTTGGGCGGAGAAAGTAATCTGGGACGTGGCACGGGCAACCTGCCCCGACGCGTCGGGGTCCCGCTCGTGAAGCATCACGGCCAAGCCCGTCCTGAGCGACGAAATGCCGCGATCCTTCGCTCCGCTCAGGATGACAAGCGAAGTGATGGCCGTGCCACGTACGTCCGAGAACGTGCTTGGTCGGAAAGAAGGGAGCGGATTGCGAAAACCTGAAGAGCAGGCCAAAACCCCGCGATTCGTTCCGGAACTTGAGACGGAAATCGCGGGCATACGCTTTCAGAACCCCGTCTGGACCGCCAGCGGTACGTTCGGGTACGGGAAAGAATTCGCCCACCTGATGGACTTGAACCAATTAGGCGCGATTGTGGTGAAGGGCATCTCTCCAGAGCCGATGGAGGGCAATCCGGCGCCGCGCATCTACGAGACCGCGTCGGGGATGCTGAATGCCATCGGACTTCAAAACGTGGGCGCGCGAAGATTTCTCGCCGAGAAGCTGCCCTTCCTGCGCACGCTGCGGGCGCGGTGCATCGTGAACGTTTTCGCTTATTCCACCGAGGATTACGTCCGCTGCATCGAAATATTGAATGAGGGCGAAGGCATCGCTGCTTACGAGTTGAATATCTCCTGCCCCAACACACGGCGCGGGGGGATCGTATATGGCAGCGACGCGAAACTGACCGAAGAGGTGGTGGCAGCCGCGAAGAAGGCAGCGCGCTACCCGCTGATCGTCAAGCTCTCCCCCAACGTGACGGACATCACCGTCTTCGCGCGCGCCGCGGAGGCCGCCGGCGCCGACGCCCTCTCGCTGGTGAACACCTTCGTGGGGATGTCCGTCGACATCGAAACCCGCATGCCGCGTCTGTCGAATACCACGGGCGGCCTATCCGGCCCGGCCATCAAACCGGTGGCGCTGCGAATGGTCTATCAGGCGTCGCGCGCGGTGAGAATCCCTATTATCGGGATTGGCGGCATTGCCACCCTGGAAGATGCCTTGGAATATTTCATCGTTGGTGCCCGAGCCGTGCAGGTGGGCACCGCCAATTTTTACGATCCCGGAACCTCCGTACGCATCGTTCAAGGCCTTCGGGACTACTGCCAGCGCAAGCGTCTTCAACTGTCTGACCTCATCGGCTCCTTGAAGCTTCCGGACGGGTCAGCTCCACGACCGAATGAGTAGCGAGGCCGGGACAGGGGCGACTATGAATTGCGATCACTGCCCACCATGAAAATGTAGGGCCGACCCTCGGGTCGGCCTCAGGCCGCAGCCCTGCAGCGTCTGGGCAGGCCGGGGCGAGCCCCGGCCCTACATTCGCAGTTGCGAGGCTGTTTTGGAAGTAGGCGTGCCGCAATTCCTTCCTGAGTGGCTGTGGAAGGTTCCGGAAGCTGGTTCCGACCTTGCCATTTCAAGAAGTTAGGAGACCGGCTTTAATTGGTGAGCAAAATCATGGTGACGGTCGTGGAGGGTATTGAGGACAGTCCGGGAGCGTGCACGGCTAAACGGCCACTGGGTTGTCTCCAAAGCATGGAAGGAATCGGATTGCGGTGGCTCAACAAATTGATTCTAAAGGAAATGAAGTGGCGGCATTAGATTGACTCCCGTTTGAGCCTTTGTTACATTGGGAGATTGAGAACTTGCGAAACGTTCTACCAGGCGATATATCGGTCAGGCTGGCACTTGCGGCAGCGCTCTTGACGACCACTGGCTGCATAGTCCGGCGGGAGACTCGCATCCACCCGTCGCAAATAGCTCCGCCCGCACGCCAAGCTACGCTGGCTGAGCTCGTGGGCCAACTCAATGACCAGAGCGCCGCCGTTCGCACGCTGACGGCTACGGCCGACCTGGAGCCGACGGCGGGCTCAATCTACTCGGGGGTGATCAAGGAATATCACGACGTAAAGGCCTTCATCCTCGTTCAGAGGCCTTCGTTGATCCGCATGCAGGGCCAGGCGCCCGTGGTCAGGACTGAAATCTTCGACATGGTCTCCAACGGGGAGGAATTCCGCTTGTACATTCCCCCCAAGCAGAAGTTTATCGTGGGGAAGTCTACATTCCGCAAGCCGGCGAAAAACTCTCTGGAGAATCTGCGGCCACAGCACATCCTGGAAGCCTTGCTCGTTCCCGCGATCGACCTTTCCCGCGAGAAGTACTTCATGGAAGAGGCGGAAGAGGGTGGAGGGCGATACTACGTGGTGACCGTAGTGGAGCCCGCAGGGGACGGGGGCCTTAGGCTCCGGCGCAAAGCCTGGTTCGATCGCTCAAACTTGGAGCTGGTGCGCGTGCAATTCTACTTGCCGCAAGGCAACTACATCGAAGACGTTCGGTACGCCGACTATCAGGATTTTCAGGGGGTGCGCTACCCGGCCCGGATCGAGGTGACCCGGCCCATCGAGGATTACCGGTTGACGATCCGGATTGTGAAGGCTGCCTTCAACCAGCCCATCGCCCCAGAGAAGTTTGAATTGACGAGACCCGAGGGCGCACAACTAGTGGAGTTGAGCGCGGCACCGCCGCAGGAGAACCAGCGTGGTCAATAAGATGATCATCGCGAACATCCTGCACCGTCCCGTCCGGACGGTTGTGAGCGTCCTGGCCGTAGCGATCGAAGTGGGCATGGTGATGCTCGTCGTGGGCCTGACGCACGGCCTGGTGAATGAGACGGCGCGGCGGGTGGAGGGTGTCGGCGCAGATATTATGGTGCAGCCGCCCAGTTCGTCGTTCCTGTTCGGCCTCTCGAATGCTCCCATGCCCCTCACGGTCGGCGACCGGTTGGCCCAGATCCCTCACGTGCTGGCGGTGGCGCCCACGCTTTTTGTGTTTAACTCAGTCGGAGGGCTGAACCTCATCTACGGCATCAATATGGAGAGCTTCAATCGTGTCAGTGGCGGGTTCGTGTACCACGAAGGCGGCCCGCTTGCCGGCCCTTGGGATATCCTCGTGGATGACTGGTACGCCAAGGCGAACCACCTCAAGGTGGGCCAAACCCTCAGTCTTTTGAACCACGATTTCCACGTGGCGGGGATCGTCGAGCATGGCAAGGGCTCGCGGCTGTTCATCCCGCTAGAGACTGCAGAAGAACTCCAGGGCGTAAAGGACAAGTCCTCGATCTTCTGGATCAAATGCACGGACCCCGCCAACACCCAGGACGTCGCGGAAGCTATCCATCAGTTGCGGCCCAAGGATCAAATCCTGTCGATCAAGGAATACATGTCGCTGATGACCTCGAACAACTTGCCGTTCCTCAACTCCTTCAACAAGACGATGATTGGCATTGCGGTCGGCATCGGATTTCTGGTGATCTTTCTGTCCATGTACACCACTATCACCGAGCGCACCCGGGAGATTGGGATTTTGAAGTCGCTTGGCGCATCAAAAGGGTATATCATTGCGATCATTCTGCGGGAGGCTGGGCTGCTGTGCGTGGTAGGAATCCTGGCCGGATTCGGGGGCGCTGTGATCGCGCGCAAGGCCATCCTGGCAAAATTCCCGACGCTTTCGATCGAGTTGACGATGGAGTGGCGTGTTTATGCGGCTGCCCTGGCACTGGTGGGGAGCCAACTGGGTGCCTTCTACCCCGCCTTGCGCGCCGCACAGCTTGACCCCGTGGACGCGTTGGCGTATGAATAGGAAACCGTTGCCAACGGTCAGTCGTCTATGGTTAGGAGGTAGTTCCCGAACGAGAACCAACCGAGCTATGGGAGCTGAACACTGGTAGCTGGCAACTGGGAACTGTTGTTATGGAACCGATTATCTCCACCCAGGACTTAAAGAAGGTCTACCGCATTGGCAAGGTGGAGGTGCCGGCGCTGCGAGGGGTGGACTTGGTGGCGGCAGAAGGCGAATTTGCCGCCGTCGTCGGGCCCTCAGGTTGCGGGAAATCCACCTTGCTGCACATCCTCGGCGGCTTGACTAACCCCACCAGCGGCGTCGTCCTGGTCGATGGGAACGATTTCCGTGAGATGTCGGATGCCGACCGCACGCGGTTTCGGCGCCACAAGATCGGCTTCGTGTTTCAGCGCTTCAACTTATTGCCGACTCTGACTGCGTGCCAGAATATCGCCATCGCGCAGCATATCCAGGGCAACGGGTTCAACCCGCACCGCTTCGATGCGGTCGTGGAGATGCTCGGGATCCGGCAAAAACTCGCCCACCGGCCCCACGCGCTGTCGGGCGGCGAGCAACAACGCGTGGCCATCGCGCGGGCGGTGATTTGCGAGCCCAAGATCCTGCTCGCCGACGAACCCACCGGTAATCTGGACAGTGAGAATTCGCAGATCGTTTTGAATATGATGCGAACCCTGAACCGGACCTTCCGACAAACTATCCTGATGATCACGCATAACCCTGAAGCTGCCGCTGTCGCCGACCGCATCATTCGTATGCGGGACGGACGCGTTGTTTCCGGTTGATTCTTTTTGCGTTTGTCGTTATTTTTCCCCGGGCGCCGACCTATGGCCCAGAGCACCGAACTGCGAGACCAGGCCTTTCCGCGCCCCGAGGCGCACTTGGAGGGTAGGGCACTCGCGACGGTGTGGGGAAAGATCAGGCACTGTGTTGCGCGGTCCGTCCTCTGGTCGTACGAAAGGGGGGGGTGGCAGTACGATCTGATTGTGCTCGTCATCCTTGCTTTCATCTTGCTGAGTCCCCGTGCCTGGTTCAACGACCGGCCCACGCTGCAGTTAACGGAACTCCGGCATCAGCAAGGCGTCGTCGAATTGGGTCACGGCAAGGAGGGATGGCGCTACATGGTGGACGCACGGCTGGTGGAGTCATTGGCGACTGAGAGACCCGAGGACGCTATCCAGGAAATCCTCCGCCTTCGCCTCCGAAGACCGTTTACGGTGAAGTCGATCGTGCCCGTGCGTGACAAAAGCAACGTGATCCTCGGCTACACAGTGATGATTGTACGCTAGGGCCGTTCCAACCAAGAGCTTCGGCATCGTACGTGAGCCTTGCGCGGCGCCAGGAGGGTGGGCGCCGGAGGGCAGGCGACGGACGAGGCCCGCCCCGGCCGTTCGGCCCGCAGCACGTTCCGGGGCGGGGTGGGCCGGGAACGGGCCGAGGAATGGGCGCGCATAGTCGGAACGGCACCAGGAGCGGCCGCCCGTTGCCTCGGAATCCTGTCGGCGCCCCAGCCCGATTCGCCGGGTACTCAATTCGGGGATGTGAGCGCATGAACTGCCGCTGGCGATCAACCTGCACCCGTCTTCTGCTGGGGTGGGCCTTGTTGACCTCGGCGATCCCCCTTGCCTCCACGATGCCGGCACCGCGCAAAGGCAAATTGCCCCACGACTTGGCCGAGATTCTCTCCCGCATGAACGAAACGGCCAAGCACCTGCGCACTGTTGCGGCGAGCCTGGAGTACACCAAGGTCACCGTCCTGGTTAACGACAAGTCTACAGAATACGGCCAACTCTTCTACCACAAAACCAAGAATCCCGAGAATCCCGAGATCCGCATCGAGATTCAGAAGCCGGAGTCCAAGGTCATCCTGTTTAAGAAGAACAAGGCGGAAATCTACCTGCCCAAAATCAACCAAATCCAGGAATACAATCTGGAGGAGCGCAGCGGACTGGTGCAGCAGTTCTTGTTGCTTGGCTTCGGGTCGGAGACGGGCGAGCTGAGAAAGTCCTACGACCTGAAATTCCTCAAAGAAGAAGACCTGGACGGCGACACCACGGCACTCCTGGAACTGACCCCGCGGAAGGAAAGCATCGCCGCTCAAGTTGCCAAAATCCGAATCTGGATTAGCGAAGAATCCTGGCTACCGGTCCAGCAGGAGTTCTTTGAGCCCGGCGGGGACTACCTCATCGCCCGCTATACGACCGTCAAAGTAAACCGCGCGATTTCTTCCTCCACTTTTGAAATCCATCCTGCCAATGGCGCCAAGCGGGTCAAGATGAACTAGTCCCGTGACCGTCAGACCAAGTCCCGAGCCCGTTCTGCCCATCCGTCAGTTGATCCCGCTTTGCGGGAGTTGACTGGCAACGCTTCCGTAAAGCACGCAACTAGGCGGGCACGGGACTAGCGTGGTAGCGCCCGCCGCGGCGACGCGCGGCGGCTGTTTGGGGCCATGCTGGGGAGGATCGCGGCGCTACCCTTGCCGGCAGGGTTGGCGGGCGGCTGGTCGATGCCGATTTCGGCGACGAGGGAGGCAGCGGAGCGAAAAGTGCTGAAGGAATCACCCGGAAAAGCGGCAATTTCGGGCTTTGGGATTCTCCGAAGAGATAAAGACTGACCGTTTGCGTGGTCTGTGGAGGCACCCCGCACCGAAGACCCAATTGCACCGTGCATTCACAGGCGCTCGGGTGTATGTTACCGGTCGGGTGGAAAGTCGATAACAGAAATTCCGGGGAGGAGATGGAACTGGCCCCTTCCTGGGCCGCGGACTCGCTCGGGATGGAAAAGATGAAAGACACAGGCCTCACCGGGGGTGGTTGGATGTACCATCCATGCTCGCCAGGAAGCTAAGAAGGAAATCGTGGCCGAATCCCGGTTGAAGAGGATTGCCATGTGGAATCCTTATCTACGCATTGGTTCCCTGACGTGGGCTTTTCTAACGCTTTTTCCTTTGAGCGTCGTGGGACAGTCAGTATCGCAGGTCGCTTCTCCTACCACCTCCTTTGAAGGTGTCATCGAAGCGCTAGGTGGCAAGGAGCGGATCCTGGGGATTCAAAGCTACCGGGCTAGTCTGATTTACTCCAATTACCTCGTATGGCGATTCGGTCGGCAGAAAGATATTGAGAAGGCAAAGCGCCACTACGAAAAGGAACTAAAGGCGTGGGAGAAGCGAGCCGCAAATAAGGGCGATCCGGATGTCGAGAAAACGAAGCCAGTTCCGCCGTCCTTCCCGATTGTTATGCTCAATTCACTTGAGCAGCAGCATCACCAACTCCAAGTCCAATTGCCGGCCA
>Ga0315279_10001791_pt1 | contig 34483 bp, 30 predicted proteins | sample YL17G06_20_MG_FD_203694 | JGI IMG/M metagenome (GOLD analysis project Ga0315279, IMG submission 203694) | Sediment microbial communities from Yellowstone Lake, YNP, Wyoming, USA - YL17G06_20 | ecosystem: Environmental > Aquatic > Freshwater > Lake > Sediment | place: USA: Wyoming | collected...
CCGGTGCAAGCCGAGCTTTCGCTGGCGGCGGTAGACCTTTCGGTGCTCTCGCTGGTTGACCCTAACTCGCCGCCCATCGTCGAAGGCTTTTACGGCAAGCGCGGGCTGGGCGTGCGGACAGCCTCGACGCTGGTGCTTTCGGTGGATCGGCTCAACGTCAAGTTGCAGACCGAAGTCAAAGGCGGCGGCGGCGGGCTGGGCGCAGCCGAGGGTGAGTTTGCGCCGCGCCAACAATTCTACGACACGGCGTTCTGGAGCGCCACGACTCGCACCGACGCGCAAGGACGCGCGCAGGTGCAAGTCGTGCTGCCGGATAACCTCACGACGTGGCGGATGACGGCCAAGGCCGTCACGGCGGACACGCTCGTGGGCGAAAACAAGCTGGACATCATCAGTACCAAAGACTTGCTCATCCGGCCTGTCACGCCGCGCTTTTTCGTCGTCGGCGATAAATCCACCGTCGCCGCGGTCGTCAACAACAACACGACTAAATCATTCAATGTGGACGTGCGGCTCGAAGCGCAGGGCGTGACCATCGCCGGCCAGGCCGCGCAAAAAGTGACTGTGCCTGCTCAAGACAAGGTACGCATCGAGTGGCAGGTGGAGGTGCAAGACGCGCAGTCGGCGAATCTTGTTTTCTCGGTCAGCGGCGGCGGGCTTTCCGACGCGAGCAAGCCGCCCGCCGGGTTGCCGCCCGATCAGCGCCTCCCCATCTATCGCTACTCGACGCCTGAGACCGTCGCCACGGCGGGCACGCTCGACGCGACTGGCGAGCGATTGGAAGTTGTCGCGCTCCCGGCCAAGGTAGATACGACGCAGGGCGACCTCACCGTGCGGATTGACCCGTCGCTCGCGGCCGGCATGACCGACGGGTTGACGTGGCTGGAGCATTATCCCTACGAATGCGCCGAGCAGACCGTGAGCCGGTTCCTCCCGAACGTGTTGACGTTCCGCGCGCTCAAGAAACTGAACCTGACCACGCCCGAGCTGGAAGACAATCTCAAGGAGCAAGTCAGCGTCGGCTTGCAGCGGCTGTATGGCTTGCAGCACGCCGATGGCGGCTGGGGCTGGTGGGTGAACGACAAGAGCAACGCCACGACGACAGCGTGGGCGGCGCTCGGGATGATCAAAGCGCAAGAGGGGGGCTTTGCCGTGGATGCACAGTCGCTCAATCGCGCGCTGGATTACCTCAACGCGCAGCTTGTCTCGCCGACGACGCTCAAGGAATCCAGCCAGGCGAACATGCAGGCGTTCATCCTCTACGTCACAGCGGAAGCGGGCCGCAACAACTTGAGCCGCGCCGTGGCGCTCTACGACGGCAAGCGCGACTTGCTCGACAACTATGGCAAAGCGTACCTGGCATTGGGGCTGGGCCTCTGGCAAAAGACCGACCGCTCGCGCGTGGACTCGCTCCTCTCCGACATCAACAACGCCGCCATCACGTCGGCCACCGGTGCCCACTGGGAAGAAAAAACGAACGACTGGTGGAACTGGAATACCAATACACGCTCCACGGCCATCATCCTCGACTTGCTGGCGCGGTTCGACGCCAAGAATCAACTCGCACCCAACGTCGTGCGCTGGTTGATGGTGGCCCGCACCGCCGGTCACTGGGAGACGACGCAAGAGACGGCCTGGGCCTTGATTGCGCTCACCGACTGGATGGACGCGACGGGCGAACTCAAGGCCGACTATGCGTGGAAGGTGGACCTCAACACGTACACGCTGGGCGAAGGCACGGCCAACCGCGACACGGTCAAGCAGTCCACTACGCTGAGCAAGGCCGTGGCCGACCTGCTGCGCGACGAGGGCAACGCACTCGTCATCTCGCGCAGCACCAACGCCGGTCAATCGGGCGAGGGGCGGCTGTATTACTCGGCCTATCTGAAGACCTACATCCCGGTCGAGGACGTGCGGTCGCTTTCGCGCGGCGTCGTCGTGGCGCGGCAATACTTCCGCACCGACGATCCGTGCTTCAGCGACCCGAAGAAGGCTTGCACGCCGGTCACGTCGGCCAAGGTCGGCGACGTGCTGCAAGTCAAGCTGTCCATCGTCGCGCCCAACGACCTGTACTATGTCGTCGTCGAGGACCCGCTGCCGGCGGGCACGGAAGCGATAGATACCAGCCTCAAGACGACGTCGCAGGTCGGCCAAGCGCCCAAGCTTTCGCGCGTCAACCCCGACGATCCGTTCGGCGGATACGACGGCTGGGGCTGGTGGTGGTTCAGCCAGACCGAGATGCGCGACGAAAAGGTGGTGCTGTTCGCCACGCGGCTGCCCAAGGGCGCGTACGAATACACGTACATGCTGCGCGCCGGGCTGGCGGGCGAGTTCAAGGTCATGCCGTCCGTGGCAAATGAGATGTACTTTCCGGAGGTGTTTGGTCGCAGCGACGGGACGGTGTTCACCATTAGCAAGTGACGAATGACGAATGACGAGTGACGAATGTCGAATTCTGTCATTCCGAGCGAAGCGAGGAATCTCGTTCACGCGGAGAGATTCCTCGCGCTTCGTGCTCGGAATGACACCCTTTCCGCTCAGTATATGAGATTCTTCGCCGCCCCTTGGACTTTGCTCAGGGCAAGCCCTACGGGCGGCTCAGAATGACAACGCGAGTGATTCTTGAAAGGGCCTTGGCGTCGAGAGAGGCCGAGGGCTTTTGACTTTTTGTAGAGTGCGGAATACAATTTGATCGTTCCTTCAGAGTACGCCAGTACCCGGGGCGAATCGCCATAAGCTTGCAAGGAGAAAAACATGCCAAAATCAAATGCTGAGTGGGACGAAGTCGCGCGTGAGCTGCGACGGATCTCGCGTATTCTCGCCATGATTGCGATAAAGGATGAGGAGTCTCAGCGAAAACAGATTATGCTTCTCAGTGAAATGGGGTTCCTTCCATCAGAAATTGCTACGATGGTAGGCACTACCCCCATCACTGTGAGTGTGGCTTTACAAAAGATACGACGAGAGACTCGCCAAAAGCCAAGCAGCGGCAAGAAAGCTACGGCCAAATTATAGTCAGATGCCTTTTTGATCTATTCTCTTGCGTGACCGTTGAGATGTCTACCAAAGCATTCGAACAACTCAATAAACGATTGGAAGACGTGGATTGTTTGTTAGAGGCTCATAAATCTCTGTCGCAATTCAGACAGATGCAAGCCGCCTTGTCTGGTTCCACAGGCATTGTTCGCGCACTGACTATTGCACAGCGTGCATTCGGTGGCCCTCTGAGAGGTAGACGTTGGGGTATGGTGGCATTGAATAGAGCAGGCATTGTCTTATTGACTGCACATTTAGAAGGTTATATTGAGGATTTGTTCGCGGAAGCTTCAGGTATGGTTGCATCGGCAGTTTTTGATACTGCGCACTATAATGTCAACGCATTTGTTACCCAAGCTACAGCTCCATTCCGTAATCCCAGTCCACAGAATATCAAGGACTTGTTTGCCCGTTTGGGGTTGCCAGATGTTTTAGCTACTATCCGATGGGGAACTCTCTCAAATGATGACATTCGGAAAAGGTTGAATGAATTGGTGCAATTGAGAAATAAGATAGCCCATGGTCAGCGTCCCAGTGTTACTAGTTCACAATTACGTCGTGAGGTGAGTTTTGCTCGTCAAATGGCGAAGCATTTAGATAAAAGGCTTTACGACTATGTTTTGGCCATGGCTGGTGTGACCCTGTGGTGAATGGCGTCCTCTCAAAGTGACTATGTGGAACAGGGATGGCTCAGGCCGTCTACGACGAACTGGAAGATGGAAAGTGCGTGGGGTACACCGTAAGGAGCCAGCCTATGAACTAGTAGGCACTCTGTAAGTGTCCAGACTTTAGCGGTGGCGCGAAATCGGCCCCTGGCGTCGAGTGATGCCGGGGGCTTTTTGACTTTTGAGGGAGTGGGGCATACAATTTGGGTGTCGAGAGAAAAGGGATTGCCGTCCGCGGACACCATGCTCCTGCCGGAGAGAGGCCATGACAACACCCACTGTCTTTATCAGCTACAGCCACGATTCAGCCGAACACGCAGATCGCATTTTGGATTTCGCCAACCAGCTCGTCCAAGATGGCATTGACGTCGTCCTGGACCAGTACGAATCCTCGCCGCCCGAAGGTTGGCCGCGCTGGATGGACAAGCACATTCGCAGCGCGGATTTTGTCCTGATGGTCTGCACGGAAACGTATTTCCGTCGCGTGATGGGAGACGAAAAGCCGGGCGCAGGCTTGGGCGTCAAGTGGGAAGGCAACCTGATTTACCAGCACATTTACAACGCCGGCACCACCGACACGCGTTTCATTTCCGTACTGTTCGAGCATGGCCAGGTCGAACACATCCCCACGCCCTTGCAAGGCGCGACGTACTATCACATTGATACGTCAGACGGCTATGAAGAATGTTATCGCCGCATGACGAATCAACCCCGCATCAAAAAGCCGGAATTGGGTAAGCTGCGGACGCTCCCGCCGCGCGAGCGCAAGCCCGATTATCTCGGCATCAAAATCTCTCTTGCCAAACTCCCTTCCACCAGCCCCGACCTCTTTGGCCGCGAAAAGGAACTCGCCTTGCTCGACGCGGCGTGGGAGAACCCCCACCCCAACCCTCCCCCGTCCGCTTCGCGGACAGGGGAGGGAAAAACGAACGTCCTCACGCTCGTGGCGTGGGGCGGCGTGGGCAAGAGCGCACTGGTGAACCAGTGGCTCGCGCGGATGGCACGCCAAAACTATAACGGGGCAGAGCGCGTGTACGGCTGGTCGTTCTACAGCCAGGGCGCGGCGGAAGGACGGCAGGTCTCGGCTGACCCGTTCATCGCGGCGGCACTGAAATGGTTTGGCGACCCCGACCCAACCCAGGGTTCGCCCTGGGACAAGGGCGAGCGCCTGGCCGAGCTGGTCAAGCGGCAGCGCACACTCCTCATCCTGGATGGACTCGAGCCGCTGCAAAATCCGCCGCCCGTCGAGACGGGCTGCATCAAAGACCCCGGCCTCAAGGCGCTCTTGCGCGAGCTGGCGCGGCAGAATCCCGGACTGGCCGTCATCACCACGCGCCTGGCGGTGGACGACCTCAAGGACTTTGTCATTGCGAGCCCCGAAGAGGCGAAGCAATCCCCCATTGACTCGGAGATTGCTTCGTCGCACAAATCGCTCCTCGCAATGACAGCGAGCGCAATCGAGATTGACCTTGACAACCTCTCCACCGAGGCGGGCGCGGTGTACCTGGCGCACCTGGGCGTACAAGGGACGCCCGCAGAGTTGGCGCGCGCCGCCGACGAATTTGGCGGGCACGCGCTGGCGCTAACGTTGTTGGGCAAATACCTGGCCACGGTTCATCGCGGCGACGTGCGCAAGCGCGACCAGATCGCGCGGCTCACGGACGAGCGGGGCGGCAGGGCGCGCACGCACGGCGCGTGATGGCGGCTTACGAAAGCTGGTTCAAGGGCAAGCCCGAGCTGGACATTTTGCGGCTGATGGGCCTCTTTGACCGGCCCGCCGAAGGTGGCGCGCTGGACGCGCTGCGGAAAGAGCCAGCCATCCCATCTCTAACAACCAATCTCCAATCTCTTTCCCACGCCGATTGGCAGTACGCGGTAGAGAGTCTCCGCACCGCGCGACTCGTCGCCGCGCCCGACCCGCATGACCCGGAGGGGCTTGATTGCCATCCGCTCCTGCGCGAGCACTTGGCCGACCAGTTGCGCGCGGAGGACCCCGCCGAGTGGCGCGAGGCGCACAGCCGCCTGTACGAATACTACAAATCGCGCGCCAAAGAACGCCCCGATACGCTTGAAGAGATGACGCCGCTTTACGCGGCGGTGGCGCACGGCTGCCAGGCCGGACGCCCCCAGGAGGCGCTGACTGAGGTGTACTGGCAGCGGATTACCAGAGGCAACAAGTTTTTTAGTACGAAAAAACTCGGCGCGTTCGGCGCTGACCTCGCCGCGCTATCTGGCTTTTTTGACCTACCCTGGCGCAAAGTTGCAGATGGGCTGACGGAAGACGCCAAGGCATTTGTCCTGGGTCAAGCGGGCTTTCGGCTGCGCGCGCTCGGCCGGCTGGCCGAGTCCGCCCAGCCGATGCAGGCGGCGTTGGAAGTTAGAAGTGCACAGAAAAACTGGAGCGAAGCCGCCCGAAACGCCAGCAACCTCAGCGGACTCTACCTGACCCTCGGCGACGTGAATCAGGCGCTTGCTTACGCCCGGCAGAGCGTCGAGCTGGCCGACCGCGGTGGCGATGCCTTTCTGCGAATGGTCAACCGAACGACCCTGGCCGATGCGCTGCACCAGGCGGGGCAACTGGCAGAAGCAGAGGCCGCCTTTCGCGAGGCCGAGGAGATGCAAAAGGCAAGCCAAAAAGAGTACCCGCTTCTCTATGCCTTGCAGGGCTTTCGGTACTGTGACCTGCTGCTGAGCCAGGGCAAGGTCGCGGAGGTGCAGCGCCGCGTGGGTCAGACGTTGGAATGGGCAACAACACAAAACTTGTTACTCGACATCGCACTTGACCATCTCTCCCTCGGACGCGCACACTTGTTGCAGGCGCAGATAGGGGCGCATCGCGATGCGCCCCTCCGCGATGCCGCCACCTACCTCGACCACGCGGTGGACGGCTTGCGGCAGGCGGGGCAGCAGGATGAATTGCCGCGCGGCTTATTAGCGCGCGCGGAATTGCGCCGCGCCATGGGCGTACTTGACAAGGCGCGGGACGATTTGCATGAAGCGTTCTCCATCGCCTCGCGCGGCGGGATGCGTCTGCACGAGGCGGATTGCCATCTGGCGTACGCGCGGCTGTACCTGGCGCGCGGTGAAAAGGACAAGGCACGGGAGAGCCTGGCAAAAGCAAAACAGACGATTGAGCAAACCGGCTATCATCGGCGGGATAAAGAGGTGGCTGAATTGGAAGGACAGTTATGAATTGCCCTCGGCGTGGCGCGTCGGCGGGCGGCAGACAGCGGTCCCGGTTCGGTGTATGATAAGGCCAGAGGTGAGAAACCTATGAACGAACAACAGTTGCTTGAGCGAATCACGCTGAATCCCAGGGTCATGGTCGGCAAGCCCGTCATTCGGGGCACACGCCTGACCGTCGAATACATCCTCAACCTCCTGGCGCACGGCGCAACCGAGGCAGAGATTTTGCAGGAATACAAGGGATTGACCCGCGAAGATATTCAGGCTTGTTTGTTGTTTGCGTAAGTCTCTGGATAGCACGCTCTTTATGCCGCTGGCTGTGGAGATGGCCTAGATGCGGTTCATCGTGGACGAATGTACCGGCCCTGCCGTTGCGCTGTGGTTACGAGCGCAGCAGCTCCTGGCCGGCTATGCTGACCAGCTTGCCGACCACTACGTGGTGGTGACCGAAACCCGAGTTCGCTTTGCGAGGCGGTAGACAGCGGCTCCGCTTCGGTGTATGATAAGGCCGTAAGTGCGAAACCCAAGTCGTTCGTCAACGGGAGGGCAAAGTGAACACACCCGTCGTGGATAAGGTGATTGAACAGCTCAAGGTCTTGCCATACGAATTGCAGTGGCGGGTCTTTGAGTTCACTCGCGCGCTGGCTGCCTCTGCCCCGCACGGCGTACCCGGCCAACAGCTGGTCGAGTTCGCCGGGGCGATACCGTCCGACGACCTGCAATTGATGCGTCAGGCGATTGAACAGGGCTGCGAACAGGTTGATGCCAATGAATGGTAGATACCTCTGCGCTTCAGCATGGTTTGACGTTGTCACTCGCGATACGCACTTTGGCGAAATCGAAAGCTTTAGCATCGCGGCTTGGCAAGATGGCACGGTGATTGCCAAGCCACGCTAACCTCTGATTGATCTTCACCCCGCCTAAAAACATCCAAGCTTTGCGCTCTACGCAAGCAAGCGATTGCTGCACGGCACGGTTCACACCTTGGGCTCGCCCTGCTATGGGGTAACTTGCTCTCTCACCGATGAGCCAGCACATCGTCCACCGTCAAGAGTGACGGCGTGCCAAACAGCTTGTTGATTTGCGAGGAAAAAATAGTAGACTCGGACAGGACGTGTCGCACCGGGCCATCCACGATGATCTCGCCCTCGGCCATCAGCGCCACCCGGTCGGCACACGTGGCGACAAGCTCCACGTCGTGCGTCACCATCACAATCGCCGTGCCCTGTGCCTGCCAATGCTTGAGGATGCCGGTGAGCGTGGCTTTGGCAGCATAGTCCAGCCCGCGCGTCGGCTCGTCGAGCAACAAGACTTGCGGGCGCGTGACCAGCACCGACGCGAGCGCCGTGCGCTGACGCTGTCCGGCCGACAAGTCGCGCGGGTACAGTGAGGCGACACTTGCAAGCCCGAGCGTATCCAGCAACTCACCCGGCGCGACGGGCGCGGTCGTTTCGTCCAGGCCGTGATTGCGCAGTGTGACGAGCAACTCGTCGCGCACCGCGTCGGCAAACAGGAGCGCATCGGGATTCTGCGGCACATAGCCCACCTGGCGGCAGATGTCGGCAGTGGACTGACCGACGACATCCTGCCCGTTGACTCGCATCTGTCCGCGCTGCGGCTTGACCAGTCCGACGATGGAGCGAAAGAGTGACGTCTTGCCGGAGCCGTTGCGCCCCATCAGCGCGACAAACTCGCCTGCCCGCGCCGAAAGCGTCACGCCGCGCAAAACTTCTTTGCCGTCATACGCTAACCAGACATCGCGCACGTCGAGCACCGGAGGGCGGACGCCCGAAGGGCGGGAGGTCGGACGCCCGAAGGGCGGGAGGTCATCGCTCAACGCTCCACGCTCAACGCTCAACGTCCCCGCAAACCGCCGTCCCTCCTTGATCGTAAGTGGCAGCGGCTTCCACCCTAACGCCTTGCCGAGCGTCACCAGCGGCGGAGTGAGTGAAACCGCCTCCATCACGTCACGCGGGTCGCCGACGAGCGGCGCCGCTCCGGCTTCGGGCAAGAACACCACGCGGTCGGCAAATTGCAGCACGCGCTCCAGGCGATGCTCTGCCAGCACAATCGTCAAGCCCAGGTCGGCGTTGAGGCGCACGAGCGCCCCCAGCACATCCTCCGCCGATTGTGGATCGAGCTGCGAGGTGGGTTCGTCGAGCGCCAAAATCTTGGGCTGCAGCGCCAACGCAGCGGCGATGGCGACGCGCTGTTGCTCCCCACCGGAAAGCGACGACACCGCGCGGTTGCGCAGCGACGCAATGCCGAGCGCATCGAGAACTTCTTCGACGCGCTTGCGCATCGTCAGTTGCGGCACACCGGCATTCTCTAACGCAAAAGCCAATTCGTCTTCCACACGCTCGGTGACGAATTGCGCTTCGGGATTCTGGAACACAAAACCGACGACGGCAGCCATGTCGCGCGGGGGATGCACGCGGGTGTCGAGTCCATCCACGGTCACACGACCGGTGAGTTTGCCGCCGGAAAAGTGCGGCACCAGGCCATTGATGCAGCGCAGCAATGTGGACTTGCCGCTGCCGCTCGCGCCGATGACCAGCACGAACTGGCCCGCCTCAAGCTCCAGCGACACCTCGCGCAGCGCGGGCGCAGGGGAATCTGGGTATGTGAACGTTACGCAGTCGAAAGTGACCTGTGGCATGACGAAGGAATCACACGGAGCGCGGAGAGTAGAGCGTGGAGCGATTACGCCTCTACGCTCACCGCTCCACGCTCAACGCTTGGACGCATCAACGCCGGAGCGCCCAAGAGTGCCAGGCATAACCCCAACCGCACGTCGAACGGCGGAGGCATCACGCGCGGATAAGGATAGAACACAAGCACTTGTGGGTCGAGCAGCGCGACGGCGACAACAGCCACCAACGGCACGGCGCTGAACGCGACGAGCAGTGTATCGCGCGCCGACCATGCTTGCCGTCGGTAGTGCGTCGTCCGGGACGCGTGCGACGAGGCCAGGCGCACTCCCAGAACGAGCGCGACGGCGCTCGCGCCGAGAATGGCCCAACCGATCCCGTTGCGCCAGTACGCCTCGACCAACCATCCCACCAACACCCCGCTCAACCCTCCCACCATTAACACCTGAGGTCGGAAGTCAGAGGTCGGAGATTGGCCCTTTGAGATTTGAGATTTTCCATAGCCGCGTGCTTCCATCGCCTCGGCCAGTTGCACCGCTTTCTCCAGCGAGTCCGTCATCAGCGGCACCAGCAGCGCTGTCAGGTCGCGCACGCCGCGCAGCCGGTGACCACGAATCGCCTGCGCCTCGCGCACTTGATGAAAACTCCGCACCGTCTGTGGCACGAATGCCAGCATGATTGAGATGACCAGCCCGGCCTGCCGCAAAAAACGCGGCGTGAGCCGGACGAGTTCGTAGGGGCTGATTACGTCGTTGAGCAGGGTTGACACGGCGAACAGCGTCCACAGCGCCAGCCCGCGCGATGCGCCGAAGGCGGCGGCTTCCAACGTCACCGGCCCGCCGACGAGGGGCAAGGCGCGCGGAAGCGTCACGAGCACCGTGCTGCCAAAATGCGTCAACAGCGCGTTGTAGAACGTCGAGAATGCGACCACCATCACGCCGAAGCGCCACACCGGCAGAGGCGAGTCGCCCGTGCTAAAGCCGGCGCGAACCAGCGCCGCGCAGAGCAAAACGATGACGAGGTACAACGGGTTCGTGGCCAGCATCGCCACAGTCAGCGACGCCGCTATCCACATCAGCCAGGCACGGGCATTAAGCATCGCAAAACCTCAAAGCCAAAGGACGTGAAACATGACTATTATGCTTCACGTGTCACGTCTTACTTTTCCGCATCAGCCAACCGGCACAAGCCAGCACGGTGCCGATCCCCACTAATACCAAGGGCAGCATCGGGAGTGGCGCACCCGCGACCGGGAGTGTCTGCGGCGGCGTAGCGACCGCGGAGGCCGCACTGCTGGCACGCACCACTGGCACGTGGACGAACGTCGCGCCTGTGAGCGCAGGAATCGCCTGCATCGTCGCCAATAGATTCGCGCCGGGCTGGCTGGCTTGATAGTTGAACGCGCCGGTTTTGTCATCTTGCAGTGTGATGAGCACGCCGAGCGGGTCGCTTCGCCCTGCCTTGCTCCAGTTGCTCAACGATTCGCCCGCCGCGATGAGCGCCTGGATCACATTGGCCGTCGAGTTGGCATCCGTCTCAGTGCCGTAGGCCGAAGGAACCTGATATGGCCAACCGGCGTCGGCATTTTGCGTGCGCCGGAAATAGTCGAGCGCGCGGCCAATCGCATCGCGATGTCCCGTGGCGATAAGCGCTTGCACGACGAGCGCGGTCGTGTTCGTGTCGCCAGCGCCGGCAGCCGTGTCGCCCGTAAAGGCCCATGCGCCGTCTTTCGTCTGTGCGGCGATGAGGCGCGCGATCACATCCTCGGGCACGTTCTGACCCGCATTGGCAAGCGCCAGCACTGCCAGCGTGTCCTCGTACAACGTCCCACCAAAGCCGCCGGTCTTGTGCAGGCTGTTCAACTTCGCCACGAGGTCAACGCCGCCCACGCTGCGCGAATTTCTGCCGGTCGCCACGACCGCAATGATGGCCTTGGCAATGTCACCCGGCTTGGTCGCTTTACCGGCGCGGACTTGCGCCTCAAGATAATCCAACGGAGAGACGCCATTCTTTTTCCACGCGCCGGCATCCTGCCCAGTGGAGATAATTGCCACGACCGCGTCCGACGTCGGGCCGACGCCGCTCTTTAGCGAAAAGCCATCGGAAAAGCCGCCGTCGGCGTTTTGCTTGGTCGCCAGCCAGGCCAATGCCTTGCCTGCCGCATCATCGCCCGGTCCGGCCATCGCTGCGCCGGTCAGGCTCAAAGCCAGAATCGTCACCAGAAACAGGGCTGCGATTCGTACCCTGGTATTCATCGTTTTCTCCTGTGTGCTCGTTGATTTGTGGAACGGGCGGCATAGGGATGCCGCCCTACAATGCCAACAAAAAAACCTCCCCCTGCTACGTCCGGGGGAGGTCATGGAGAATTTCAGTTGACCTCATACTCTACCCCCTTTCCGCGAAGGTGTCAGAGAGAATCGGCTGAGGCGGGTATCCTGGCTTGGTTTATGACAAACCCTACAGTTGCGGGACAGCGCCGGACTTGCCTTGTCGGCTCACCGGCTTCCCCATTGCGCTCTGGCATCCGGGCCACGAGCGCCTCGACCGAAACGCTATTCAGTTGTCGGCGCAGAGTATAACACACCGAGTGTTACTTGACAAGGCGAGCCTTCGCAGGTACAATGCGTCCACTATGCGGGCCTGTAGCGCAGTTGGGAGCGCGCTTCAATCGCACTGAAGAGGCCGCGGGTTCGAATCCCGCCAGGTCCACTAAAGTAAGGGCGAGGTCACCTCGCCCCAACGAGGGCCCATAGCGCAGTTTGGGAGCGCGTCTCAATGGCATTGAGAAGGTCGCGGGTTCGAATCCCGCTGGGTCCACAGAGATAACGTAGGGCGGCACGCTTTCAGCGCCGTGCCGCCTTTGATATCAAAAGCGGTGAACAGGAGTAGTAGGTCATCCCCGCAGCGAGTCAGGAGAGCAAGGTGAGAGCCTGACGATGGCGGCCACGGGGAACGCCACAAGGCCGAACTCGCCTGGGAGCACTGCCGATGAAGCCGATGGTTCGGCCCTAGTCGGCAGCGGTTCGCACCCGTTAGCGTGCCAGAGTGGATAGGCAAAAGCCCATCAATCAGGGTGGTACCACGGAGCAGCCCCTTCGTCCCTGGCCGACGAAAGGGGCCGTTTGTTTAATGGTGATTTTTACACGCAAACGCAACCGTCATGGAGTTGCCACACAACGCTAACGGCACGTTTTGCACTTGCCATTATGATAGAGGTGGATTCCAAACTGAGCGAGACCTTGGGCCATGTCCAACCTCACTCAGCGCAAGAATCAATCTTTATCGAAAGCGAGTGGCAAAGACAACCCAGTGACAAGCGGAGCGCATGTAGGCGCAGGTGTTATCAGTGCGTATGTATTGAGTTCTTTCATTCATCAGCCGGTCACGCCCGTTACGTTGGGCGTGGCGATTGGACTGGGGCTGCTGCCCGACCTGGATACTATCTGGATCAGGGCACGCCAGCGGCGGCAGGGTGTTCAGGGGCGCGTCAACCATCACGCGGCTTTCAGTCACACGCCGGCCTTTTATCTTATCATCGCCGCCGTCCTGGCTTGTTGGGTGCCCTGGCAAGCTGTTGTGTTGTTCGTCGTCGTAACGCTGGGGCATTTGATGCTGGATAGCTGGGCGACCGACGATGGGATCATGTGGTTGTACCCGTTTCGTCGCCGGCAATATGCGTTGCTGCCACGCCCCATTCACGAGGGCGGGTTGTACGGCAAAGAGTTTTACAAATACTATTACAGTCTGCGGCATTTTCTCGTGGCCGAATCGACGCTGGTTCTGGGTGGGCTGGTCGTGACTGGCACGACGTTCATGCCCTGGTTGTTTCATTTGGCATGACAGCCATCTGTTCGAAAACAGACGCCGCCGACCCCAGTCGCGCGGCGTTTTCTTTGTAAACGTTAGGAGACGAAAACATGGCCGACAAATACGTTCCCCAAGACATCGAGCCCAAGTGGCAAAAGAAATGGGACGAGGACAAGCTGTATCGTTCGGTGATTGACCACAGCAAGAAAAAGTTTTACGCACTGACGATGCTCCCCTATCCCAGCGGCGACCTGCACATCGGGCATTGGTACGCGATGACGCCTTCCGACGCGCGCGCGCGCTTTATGCGGATGCAGGGCTATAACGTGCTCTTCCCGATCGGCTTTGATGCTTTCGGCCTGCCGGCGGAAAACGCCGCTATCAAGCGCGGCATCCACCCGGCCAAGTGGACGTATGCCAACATTGACAACATGCGCCGCCAACTGCGTACGATGGGCGCGATGTTCGATTGGGAACGCGAGGCCGTTTCAGCCGACCCGGAATACTACAAATGGACGGAATGGTTCTTTATTCAGCTTTTCAAGCAGGGGCTGGCTTACAAGAAAATGTCGGCAGTGGACTTTTGCCCGCACTGCAACACGACGCTGGCCCGCGAGCAGGTCTGGGGTGAAGACCGCCACTGCGAGCGGTGCGAGACGCCCGTCATCAAAAAGGACCTGGATCAATGGTTCTTCCGTATCACGAGTTACGCCGAAGAGCTGCTGGATTTTTCCAAGATTGATTGGCCGGAGCGTGTCCGTGCGCTGCAAACCAACTGGATCGGCAAAAGCGTCGGGGCCGAGGTCACGTTCCTGTCTGAGCAAGAAGACCCGATCACTGTGTTCACTACGCGACCCGATACGCTGTGGGGTGCAACGTTCATGGTGCTGGCCCCAGAGCATCCATTGGTGGGCAAGCTAATCGCGCCGGATTGCAAAGCCGCCGTGGACGAGTACATCGCGCAAGCCCGTCGCCAGACCGACATCGAGCGCGAGTCCGCGGACAAGGAAAAGACCGGCGTCTTTATCGGCGCGTACGCCATCAACCCGGTCAACAACGCGCGCATCCCGATCTGGATCGCCGACTATGTTTTGATGACCTACGGCACCGGAGCGATCATGGCCGTACCCGCGCACGACGAGCGCGATTACGCGTTCGCCAAGAAATACAACCTGCCGATCCCGGTCGTCATCGCGCCGCGCGATTGGGACGGCGTGCCGCCCGATTATGCCACGGCTGAGGTGGAAGGCTGCGTGATGGTCAACTCTGGCCCGTTCACTGGAACGCCCGCCGAGGAAGGCAAAGCCAAGGTGACAGCGTGGCTGGAACAACAAGGCATTGGCAAGTATGCCGTCACCTATCGCCTGCGCGACTGGCTGATCAGCCGCCAGCGATATTGGGGCGCGCCGATCCCCATCATCTATTGCCCCGAGCATGGCGCGGTGCCGGTGCCCGAAGATCAACTGCCGGTGACGCTGCCGATGGATGTAGAATGGAAGCCCACCGGCGAAAGCCCGCTCAAGCTGCATCCTACCTGGGCGCAGACCACGTGCCCCATCTGCGGAAAGCCCGCTACGCGCGAGACCGACACGATGGACACGTTCATGTGCTCGTCGTGGTATCACCTGCGTTACCTGAGTCCCAAGTATGACAAAGGCCCATGGGACCCGGAGGAAGCGGCCTACTGGCTGCCGGTGGATTGTTACACCGGCGGCATCGAGCACGCCACGATGCACCTGATCTATACGCGCTTTTTCAACAAGGCGCTGCGCGACATCGGCCTGTTTCCGCACGACGAGCCGATGCTGCAACTGCGCAACCAGGGCATCATCCTGGGTGAAGACAGCGAAAAAATGTCCAAGAGCCACGGCAACGTCATCAACCCGGACGACCTGGTGAGCCGCTATGGCGCGGACGCGGTGCGCACGTTCCTGATGTTCGGTTACCGCTGGGATCAGGGCGGGCCGTGGTCGTCGGGCGGCATCGAAGGGAGCACGCGTTGGTTGAACCGTGTGTGGAGCCTGATTGTGGATGAATCCGTAGGCCGCCATCCCCATGGCGGCCCAGACGCGGCAGCCGAACGCGAGCTACGTAGAGCGACGCACAAGACGATCAAGCGTGTGACGGCGGATTTCCAGGCGTTCGAGTTCAACACGATCGTCTCGGCGCTGATGGAGTTTTCTAACATCCTAATCAAGGCCAAAGAGACGCCAGTCTATGGCATGCAAGTGTGGAACGAGGCGATCCGCACATTGCTGCTGTTGATGTCGCCGGTCACGCCGCATGTCGCCGAAGAGCTATGGGGACGCTTAGGGTATCCGTACAGTATTCATCAGCAAGCCTGGCCCGCGTTCGACGCAGCAGCGGCGGCAGACGACGTCATCACGCTGCCGGTGCAGGTCAACGGCAAGGTGCGCGACCGCATTCAGGTTCCCGCCGACGCGAGCGAGGAGGCTGTGCGGCAAGCTGCGCTGGCTGCGGCGGGTGTGCTCAAGTACACCCAGGGCAAGCAAATTGCCAAAGTCATCTATGCGCCGAATCGGCTGGTTAACATTGTCGTGAAGTAGAAACAGTCCGGCGGGGTGCGCAGATGCTCTGCCGGTTCGACATGTCCTGTTGTGTTGTAGAGACGCCTCACCTGGGCGTCTCTATATTTTTGCTTTCTGTATGTTTCGCTGCACCTGAAAAGTTGAGAATGGATGGATTTTTCTCAGCGATCATCTCCGCAGATTCGCTGGGAGCATACACCGGGGTGCGCGTCAAGCTATGTATGGATCAAGCATTTACCCGCTACGAATTTTCGAGTAGAATAGAGTCGCGATGGCCGAGGGTACGATCAACTCGATGGAGGAGGACCGATGGACGAGCAAGCTGGTTCGATTGTCGTTTACAGCACCGTGTGGTGCCCGGACTGCAAGCGCGTCAAGAGATTCTTTGGCGAGCAGCGCGTGCCTTACGTCAGCATTGACATCGAGCAGGACGCGGGGGCGATGGCGTTTGTCGAAAAAGTCAACCAGGGCAAGCGCGTCATCCCCACCATCGTCTTTCCCGATGGCTCTATCCTGGCCGAGCCTTCCAATGCCGAACTCGCCGCCAAGTTGGGATTAAAGACCAAAGCGCAGCGTAACTTTTACGATGCTGTCGTGATCGGCGGCGGCCCGGCTGGGTTGACGGCGGCGCTGTACATGGCCCGCGAGGGCATGGACACGCTCGTGATCGAGCAGGCCGGGCTAGGCGGTCAAGTCGGCATCACGCAGTCGCTCGACAATTTTCCGGGCTTTGACGAGGGCATTTCTGGCGCGGAATTTGGAGAGCGGTTGGGACGGCAAGCACGCCGCTTTGGCGTCGAGGTTTTGCAGGCGCAGGCGGTGGCGGACATTTCGCAGGACGGCCAATACCTGTGCGTCACCACGAGCGACGGCTCCCACTATGGGACCAAAGCCGCCCTCCTGGCGACCGGCGCACGCTACCGGCGGATGAACGTCCCCGGCGAGGATGACTTGATCGGCATCAATATCCACTTTTGCGCCACATGCGATGGCGCGTTCTATAAAGGCAAACGGGTGCTTGTCATCGGCGGAGGCAATAGCGGCTTTGAGGAAGGGCTGTTCCTGCTCAAGTTCGCAAAGCAGGTGGACATTGTGCAATCTGGTTTGCAGGTCAAGGCCAGCCAAATTCTCCAGGACAAGGTGGCCGAAAAGCCAAACATGTCGGTCACAGTCAATCACGCGGTCAAGGAATTCAAAGGCAACCGCAAGCTGGATGCCGTCATCGTGCAAGATCGCGCCACAGGCGAATTGAAAGAATGGCGCTACGACGGGGTGTTTGTCTTTATCGGTCTTTCGCCCAACAGCGATCTGGTCAAAGGCAAAGTGGAACTGGATCCGTATGGCTTTGTCATCACCGATAGCACGCTGATGACGACGTGGTCGGGTGTGTTTGCCGCCGGGGATGTGCGCGTCGGGTCAACCAAGCAGGCCGCGTCGGCTGCCGGGGAGGGCGCGACGGCGGCGTTGATGATCCGGCAATACCTGAAGAAAGTGGGATAGGGGAAATCTCACCGAGAAGAAAAAAGAGCGCCAAGTTCGACTGGACTTGCTCTTGTGTTATTGGTTCAAGTGATGCCGGACAAATTGAAACACCATAGGGTCGCCCCTACACCTGGCCGGTGACCAGCGCCTTTTTCACTTCGCCGATGGCCTTGGTGATGTTGATCCCGCGCGGGCAAGCTTCCACGCAGTTGAACGCAGTGCGGCAGCGCCACACGCCCATCTCTTCGTTCATCACCGCCAGGCGTTCTTCCGTCAGTTGGTCACGCGAGTCAAAAATGAACCGGTGCGCCTGGACGATGGCCGCCGGGCCAATGTACTGCCCGTTGGCCCAGAATGACGGGCACGACGTGGTGCACGCCGCGCACAAGATGCACTTGGTCGTATCGTCAAAGCGCTCGCGGTCGGCGAGGGATTGCAGCCGCTCGCGCCCATCGGCGGGCAGCGGGTCGTCGTTGACCAGGTACGGCTTCACTTTGCGGTACTTTCCAAAGAATCCTTCCATGTCCACGATCAGGTCTTTGAGGACGGGCAAGCCCAATAGTGGTTGAACGATGATGTTTTCGCCCACCTCTTGGATGAGCACCTTACACGCCAACCGGTTGCGACCATTGATCCGCATCGCATCACTGCCGCAAATGCCGTGCGCGCACGAGCGCCGATAAGCCAGCGTCCCGTCGTGCTGCCATTTCACCGTATTGAGCGCATCGAGCACGCGGTCGGTCGGCTCCATGTCTACGTCGTACTCGCCCATATACGGCTTGCTATCCTTCTCCGGGTTAAATCGCTGAATCTTCAAGTGAACGCGCATAATTCCTCCTGCCCCTCCCCAGCCTTCCCCGTGACGCGGCTGGTACGTCACGGGGGAGGGCGCCGGTGGGGGTCTAGTATTTCCTTTCCTTCGGTTGCCACTGCGTGATGACGACGGGCTTGTAGCTCAGCTTGAGGCTGCTGTCTTCGCCGCGCGTGACGAGCGTGTGCTTGAGCCAGTTGACGTCGTCGCGCTTGGGGAAATCTTCGCGATAGTGCGCGCCACGGCTTTCCTCGCGGGCCAACGCCGAGACCGCCGTCGCTTCGGTCAGGTCGAGCAGCGAGCCAAGTTCCCATGCCTCGTATAGATCGGTGTTGAAGCGCTGGCCGTGATCACCTACCTCGACTCGCTTGTAGCGCTCTTGAAGCTCGCGCACCTTATTGAGCGCGTCCTGAATCATCGGGCCGATGCGGAACACGCCCACGTTGTCCATCATCGCCTTTTGCATCTCGTCCCGGATGCGAGCGGGCTTTTCCTTACCGGTGCTGGCGCGGAGGCGCTCAATTTCCTCACGCACGTGACCGGCCGGATCGCGCGGAAGCGGCAGCAGGTCCGCTTGCTTGGCATACTCGGCCATCGCACGACCGCCCCGCCGTCCGAACACGATCAGGTCAACCAGGCTGTTCGTACCCAAGCGGTTCGCGCCGTGAACGGACACGCACGCCACCTCGCCTGCCGCATACATCCCCGCAAGCACCTTGTTCTTTTCGTTGATGACGACTTCCGCATTCACATTGGTGGGAATCCCGCCCATCGCGTAATGCGCCGTCGGCTGGATCGGTACGCCCTCCTTCATTGGCTCGACGCCCATGTACACGCGCATCATCTCGATAATGTCGGGCAACGCATGTTCCAACTGCTCCGCCGTCACGGTTTTGCCGCCGGGCGCGCTCTTGTACTTGTTGATCGTCTCCGGGCGGATGTCGAGGTACACGTAATCTTTGCCGCCGATGCCGCGCCCTTCGCGCACCTCAAGATAAATGCACCGGCTGCACACGTCGCGCGAGGCCAGGTCTTTCATCGTCGGCGCGTAGCGTTCCATGAAGCGTTCGCCTTTATCGTTGATGAACACGCCGCCCTCGCCGCGCGCCGCTTCGGAAAGCAAAATGCCCATCTTATAGATGCCGGTCGGATGAAACTGGAAAAACTCCATGTCCTCCAGCGGCACGCCGCGCCGGTAGACGATGCTCATGCCGTCGCCGGTGAGCGAGTGTGCGTTGGAGGTGATCTTCCACATCCGGCCCGAGCCGCCGGTGGCCCATAACACGGCCTTGCTGTGAAAGACGTGCAGCGTGCCGTCGTTGATGTTCACCGCGACGACGCCGCGCACCGTGCCATCCACGATGAGGGCGTCGAGCACCTGGTACTCGTCAAAAAAAGTCACCTGCTGGCGGATGCACTGCTGGTAGAGCGTCTGCAAAATCATGTGACCGGTGCGGTCGGCCGCCTTGCACGAGCGCATGACGGGCGCTTCGCCAAAGTTGCGTGTGTGCCCGCCAAAGCGCCGCTGTTCGATGCGACCGTCGGGCGTGCGGTCAAATGGCAGCCCCATGTGCTCCAGTTCGATGACGGCATCCGTCGCCTCGCGGCAGAGCACTTCCGCCGCGTCCTGATCCACCAAATAGTCGCCGCCTTTGATCGTGTCGTAGGCGTACCATTCCCAGTGGTCTTCTTCCATGTTGCCCAGCGGTGCAGCCACGCCGCCCTGCGCGGTGCCGGTGTGAGAGCGTGTGGGGTACAGCTTGGAGAGCACCGCCGTCTTGACGTGGCGGCTGGCTTGCAGCGCGGCCATCAGCCCCGCGCCGCCCGCGCCGACGACAATTGCATCGAAGGTGTGAATGACTTCAGGCATGACGGCTCCTATTCTCACGCCAAGGCGCAAAGACGCCAAGAATTAGAAGCTTTTGCGACTTGGCGGCTTGGCGTGGGGCAAAATAGCCTCGTTCCTACCTCAGCGGCATCGGCGCGCCAATGATGGCAATTGCGCCCATGAGCAAAATGACGCCACCGACAAAGACGATCAACAGTCGGATGACCTTGAGCGCCGTCGCGTTGTGCATATAGTCCACCATGACGGTGTGAAAGCCGTTCAGCCCATGGACGAACGCCAGGCCCAGCAAGGCAAAATCCCAGACGCGAATCCACGTGAACGCCCAACGGCTCTGAAGCACCCATTGCAAGCTGGCGTTGTGAACGTCGTTCTGGATGTGCTGCATCACCATGTGGCCCACGGCCAGCAACAGCAACGCCACGCCGGAAAGCCGCATGAAAAACCAGGCATAACTTTCGAGCGAGCGCGGGCGCGGCTTGACCTTGCGGATCGTCACTCGGTTAGGGAGAGCTGTCGTCGCCATTGCCGCCTCCTAAATATTGATGCCCATGGAGCGCAGGATGCCGCGCCCCATGATGTACGCCGACGGGATGAACGTGATGAGGAATACACCCCACACCACGAACCACATCTCACGCTGGCGCGTGGTCAACTGGGGAAAGAAATCCACCAACGCCACACGGATGCCGTTCGCGGCGTGATACAGCACGGCGGCCATCAAAAAGATTTCACCGATGCCGAACGGGACGGACTTGTAGAGCTTGAGGGCTTCTTCGTAGAGCGGCGGAGCAAAGTAAACAAAGGAGGTATCCAGAATGTGAACCGTCAAGAACAGCAGCACAGCCAAACCGCTGATGCGGTGGAAAATCCATGCCCATTGGCCGAAGCGGCCTTGATACTTGACGCTCTGTTCGAGCGTCAGTCCTAGGTTGTTTGGCATGTAGTTCTCCTCCTCCTGACCCTTCCCCGCAATGCAGCTACCCATTCCATGAAGCACGCTCCTGCTCGATGTATTCCTGCGCGTCAACGCCTTGCCAGATTTCTTTGCCCAGCCCTTGCAATTCCAGAATGCTTCGCTGCGTCTGCGCCATGACTCGGCGACGAGCTAGCGATGCTAATTCCTCCAATAGCCGAAATTGATCAGATGGAGCGAGGCGTTGGACTCGACTCAGTACGTCATCGTAAGCAGTCGTCGTATAAGTTGCTGCAGGTTCGTTTATGCGCTTTTCGTCGTCCAGCGTGCCCTCTCAACCGGTGCAGGATGCCGCCTACAGATTAGAGATCACCACGCTGGCGAACTCGCTGGTCTTGACTTCCTTCGCTCCATCCATCAACCGGGCAAAGTCATAGGTGACGATCTTTTGGCCCACGGTCTTGACGTAGGCATTGATGATGGCCTGCGCCGCTTCCTTCCAGCCAATGTATTCTAACATCATCACTCCAGAGAGCAACAATGAGCCGGGGTTCACCTTATCCTGATCGGCGTACTTGGGCGCGGTGCCATGCGTCGCTTCGAACACGGCGACGAAGTCGGCAATGTTCGCGCCGGGCGCGATGCCCACGCCGCCCACTTCCGCCGCTACCGCGTCGCTGAGATAATCGCCGTTCAGGTTCGGCGCGGCGATCACGTCGAACTCGTCCGGGCGCAGAAGCATCTGCTGAAACATAATGTCCGCGATGCGATCTTTGATGATGACGCGAAGCGTGCCTTCCTGCGTCTTGCTTCCTGCTTCCTGCTCCGTGATTGTCACATCGCCAAATTCTTGCTTGGCCAGCTCATAGCCCCATTTCATGAACGCGCCTTCGGTGTACTTTTGAATGTTGCCCTTGTGCATGAACGCCACGCTTCTGCGACCATTCTCCAGCGCATACTGGATCGCTTTGCGCACCAGCCGCTTGGTGCCAAACTCGGTGATCGGCTTGATGCCGATGCCGGCCGCCTCGCTGATTTGGGTGCCCATGTTCTGATTGAGTAGCCGGATCACTTTGACAGCATTCTCGCTGCCGCTCTGCCACTCGATGCCGGCGTAGACATCCTCCGTGTTTTCGCGAAAGATGACCACATCCACCTTGTGGGGTTCTCGCAGAGGGCTAGGTATGCCGGGGTACCACTTGACGGGGCGGACGCACGCATACAGGTCAAGCACCTGCCGCAGGCTGACGTTGAGGCTGCGAAAGCCTCCACCCACCGGCGTGGTCAACGGGCCTTTGATCGACACGGTGAACTCGCGGATCGCGTTGAGCGTGTCGGGCGGCAGCGGGTTGCCATACATCGCCATGGCTTCCTCGCCCGCATACAGCCGCGTCCACGCGATCTTGCGATTACCGCCGTAAGCCTTTTGCACCGCCGCATCCCAGATGCGCAACGAAGCCTTAGTAATGTCCGGGCCGATACCGTCGCCCCATATCACGCCCAAGATAGGGTTATCCGGCACGACGAGCTGGCCGCCCTTGATTTCGATTTTCTTTCCGTCTGTTGGGACTGTGACCTTATCAAACATTCTGATTTTCTCCGTTGGGTGGCTTCCTGGAGATTGTCCTTGGGCAGACCCAGTTTCAAGATGTTCATGCGACAGGGGGTTCCTCTGCCGACCATTTCAGCGGGCATACAGATCCACGCCGCCAATCACATTGATTCCGCCGGCTTTCAAGGTCTCAATCGCCTTGTCCGGGTTGTCGAACCGGAAGATCAGCACCGCCCTATCTTCGCGGCCAAAGGTAAAGGCGTACATGTATTCGACGTTCAGCCCGACGGCTTCGACTTGCGTCAGAATCTCGGCCAACCCGCCCGGTCGGTCGGCGACTTGCACAGCCAGCACCTCGGTGGTTTTGGTCACAAAGCCGCCCTCTTCCAAAACCGTTTTGGCTCGCTCCCACTCGGGCATGATCAGCCGCAAAATGCCGAACTGTTTGGTGTCCGCCAGCGAAAGTGTCTGGATGTTGATGTTCGCCTGGGCCAGCAGGTCACACGCCCTCTTGAGCTGACCGGGTCTGTTTTCCAAAAAGACGGAGAGTTGTTGCAGTTTCATGGTAGCCTCCTTGTATTACATTTTCCTTTGATCAATGACTCGTTTGGCTTTGCCTTCGCTGCGCTGGATGGTATGAGGTTCCACCAGGCGCACGTTCACCCGCAGGCCCAGCGTTTGTTCGATGGCATACGAAATCTTTTCTTGCAAGCTTTCCAGCGCGCCCACCGTATCGCCAAAGAACTCGGGCGTCACCTCCACTTGCACTTCCATGTGATCCAGGCCCTTTTCGCGTGTCAAGACGATCTGGTAGTGCGGCAGAGTGCCTTCCACTTGCAGCAGCGCGCTCTCGACTTGCGAGGGGAACACGTTGACGCCACGGATGATGAACATGTCGTCGCTGCGGCGGCCCACACGCAGGAAGCGGCACAGCGTCCGACCACACGCGCACGGTTCGCGCGTGAGCGTGGTGATGTCGCGGGTGCGGTAGCGGATGACGGGCATGGCCTTTTTGCTCAACGTCGTCAGCACCAGCTCGCCCTCCACGCCATCGGGCAGCACCTGGCCGGTCTGCGGATCAATGATCTCGGGGTAAAAGTGATCCTCAAAGATGTGCAGGCCGTGATGCGCTGAACACTCAACCGCCACGCCCGGCCCGACGATCTCCGAGAGGCCGTAGATGTCAAAGGCCGTGATCCGGCTGTTCTCCTGAATGTAGGCGCGCATGGATTCCGACCAGGGTTCCGCGCCGAACACGCCCACACGCAGCGGCAGGTCATTCATGTTCACACCCAGCTCTCCGGCGCGCTCGATCAGGTGGATAAAGTAGCTGGGCGTGCAACAGATAGCCGTCACGTGAAAGTCCTTCATAATCATGATCTGCCGGTCGGTGTTGCCGCCGGAGATGGGGATGACGGTAGCGCCGAGCGCCTCTGCGCCATAGTGCGCGCCCAGCCCGCCGGTGAACAAGCCGTAGCCGTAGGCGTTCTGCACAATATCACCCTGGCGCAGGCCGCAGGCCGCGAAGCTGCGCAGCATCACGCTCGTCCACACCTCAACGTCCTCGTGCGTGTACGCCACCACGATCGGTTTGCCCGTGGTGCCGGACGAAGCGTGCAGCCGGACGATGTCTTGCATCGGGCTGGCGAACAACCCAAAGGGATAAGTATCGCGCAAGTCGGTCTTGACGGTGAAGGGCAGCCGAGCTATGTCCTCCAGCGATTTCACGTCCTCGGGCTTGAGACCGCGTTCTTCCATGCGCTCGTGGAAGAGCGGCACGTGCTCGTACGCCCGCCGCACCACGGCCTGCAGCCGCTGTAACTGCACCTGCCGCAATTGCGGCAGCGGCAAATAATCCGGCGCACTGGCGGGATGAAACTTGCCGGAAACGTCGTTCCATAATTCTGTTTGCATGAGTGATTCTCCTCCTTATTGATGTCGGGCGGAACCGAATAGCGCAAAACTGCATCACGTCTCATCAGCGTGCGCAGCATCATCGGCTGGGACAGTGACTTGCATTGATCTTCTTTGGCATGTCTGGGTTATGGCAGAAGACACTACTCAAGCCGCTACTGGCTGTAGCGCTTTCGCTTGCCCGGCATTTTTCAACTCTGCGCCGATTTTATACAGAAATTCAGGCGCAAAATCGGCTCCGTTCGGCCATTCGATCGTTTCCGTGTCAGGATTGACAGTCACTTGATTAAATAGATCAAGGTCTTTAAGTGGCTCAAAGACTTGACCCCACAACTCATCTTTCAGGTCTACATCCTTGGTCACGCCATCGTTGAAGGTCAAGCGTAATTTGTAGCCCTCTAAATGACCAACGCTTACCACATGCAGAAACATTGTACCTCCTCACACCAAAGGTGGTATCTTTTCGAATGGCTGTTTGTCCCTGGCGAGCTGCCAGTTTCTCATCAGTTCTTCCTGGTATCTCTCTGACCAGTCAAACAACATTCGCAGCGCTCGTCTCGACATGGTTCCCTGCACTATCCCCGTCTGAATTTCGACAGTGATTTCCTGATCTTGGTATCTGGCGTGAAAATGAGGCGGGTCGTGATCGTTATAGTTCATAAAGACGATGATGCCATAGAATCTGCAAATCTCCGGCATAGTTTCTCCTGGTAACATTGTGCACGTTAAGCGGTCCGTTTCGGCTTCCAAGACTCGCGGATTTGTTCGACAGCCACCCTGCGGCGACGATGGTCGCTGAATTTTTCGCCATCCTTGCGCTCGGTGGCAAATCCGTTGACTTTCCAGGGTTTGCACAGCTTGCATCCGGCGCGGGCGTTGCGCGGTCGCTTGCGTTTGTGGTGCATAAAACCTGATTCCCGCAAAGGGCAAGTCGCACTTTTAGCGCGGCTACGAACTTTTCTCCGGATGCCACGACGGTGGCACTTTTACGTCATTCGTGATAGTTACCCAATTGTACTCATCTAGGTACTTTGCTATCGTTTTCGGTGGATCATACTCTAATCGAGCAGAGAGGTAAGCTGATAGAGTTTCTCCAGGTTGAGCGGGCGGATGCAGAACAGTACTGACAAAGTCTTGGGTAACTTGGCGCGCAACCTCTTGCATGTTTTGGAGATAGGTCACATAAGCTGTTCCACTGTCGTCTATGCCTAAATGATGTTGCTGCTGGAAGTCAGACAAAATTGGTGCATCCCACATCACGAAGAGCTTTGGCTGAAGCACATGCAGTATTTTTCCTGTCGCTGTTGGGCCTATGCCCTTGACTTCCAGCATACGATCATAGCATTCCTTGATCGCGTCTGATATCGTGATCGTCGCTGAGGTCACAGTAACAAGTTGACCGAAATTCACTGTATCAATATCGGCTGGGCTTAAGCTGGCTAGGAATGGGTGAATGGCCACTATCTGTGCTTTGAGAGCACGGGCAGTTGGCTCTGACTTTGAGACCCTGGTTTTCCATTTGTTGAGAAAGCCAGTTATCAGTTTGTCTCGGATGTCAATCCATCTCACTCTAGATGGGTCGTTCCTGATCGTTTCAAGAAAAACCACATCCTGCATAAGGCATTGATAGTCCTGATCTCCACCACTGATAGCTTTATACAGAAAGGCACACCACGCAAATTCAGTCCATGTTGTCATGTTTCGCCTCTGTGCATAATGTATAGTCTCGCATCACGCCTCGCGCACTAACTTTCTCAACACCGTCGGCAGGCTGCCGCCCTAGATGTCAAATCCTTTCCAGGCTGGCGACGGTTCTTTCGTTCTGCACATCACCCGTGTTCAAGGTGGATTTCGGCTCCAGCAGCATCACCTGCGCTTCTTCTTCGGCGATGGGCAGATGCTCGACACCCCTGGGGATAATCACAAACTCGCCCTCCTCCAACCAGAGATCTTGATCGCGCAATTTGATGAGCAGCTTTCCCTTCACGACGAGGAACAACTCGTCTTCTGCCTCGTGATGATGCCAGACAAACTCTCCCTTGAGCTTTGCCAGCTTGACGTACGAGTCATTGAGTTCGCCTACGATCTTTGGACTCCAATAGTCCTGAAAAAGGCTGAATTTGTGCGCGAGGTTTGCTTTCTCTATCATTTATCCGTCCTTGATCAATCGCCGTAGCACCCTCGACAAGATGTCTCCGCCGCGATAGTAATTCACCTCCACTGACATGTTGAGCCGCGCCGCCATCGTGAATGTTACCACCGAGCCGCCAGGCCTGGTTCAAGATGAAAGACATCCGCCAGATGGTCAGGCACGGCTCTATCGCGCGGGCCGATTGATGCGAATGGGCTGACTGGCAAGCTGTTCTTGTTGCTCAATGGCATCGTGGACGCGGTGGGCCAGGCTCACAAAATCCGGGTCGAACGTGCATGCAATGATACCCGCATGGTCTGGCTGCGCCGGGTGCAGGCGGATGAAATGCTTCCGGTTGAGCGTCAACAGCGCCCGCCCGTTTGCACGAGCGAAGGCCAGCACGGACTCGTCCGGTATTGCCTGCCCAACCTTGCCGGATTCATACGTGGTCAACACATCCTGCCCCAAGTGCCGCAGTTCTTCGATGACGGGAAGCGGAGAATTTTCGTTGGCGTAAAGTCGTGCCATGGTTAGGCTGCCTCGTTCTCGGCGATTTGCTGCTTGATCTCTTCCCGATGCGCGCGGTAATAGGCCCAGGCATTCGCCAGGTCTTCAGCGCGCAAGGTCGGATAGCAGCGCAATAGATCGGCCTCGCTCGTTCCTAGCAGCCTGGCCTGCACCAATACCCACACCGGAATCCGGGTGCGGACGATACATGGCTCTCCGCCGCTGACGCCAGGTGTGCTGTCAATACCCGGAAAGGCATCGCCCAGTTCGCGAACGACCCATTGAAGCATCTGTGCCTTTTCCGCTCGCGTCATGCCTGCCAAGAGTCGTTCGGCTTCTTGCAGTGTATTCATTTGATCTCACCTTCTTCGTCGTCCTCAGTAAAACACGCGAAACGGAACGCGTAACACGCATCACGCTTCACGCACCAGCTTTCTCAGCACCGTCGGCAGGATGCCGCCGTTGCGATAATAATCCACCTCCACCGGCGTATCGAGCCGCGCGATCATGGTGAATGTGATCTGCGAGCCGTCCGGCCTGGTGGCGCGCACCGTCACGTCCTGACGCGGCTCGCGGAGTGCCTCGCCACCGATGCCTTCGATGTCAATAACTTCGTGACCGGTCAGGCCCATCGATTCGGCGCGCTCCGCGTGCCCATCCTTGAACTGGAGCGGCAGCACGCCCATGCCCACCAGGTTGCTCCGATGGATGCGCTCGAACGACTCCGCCAGCGCTGCCTTGATGCCTAACAACATCGGCCCCTTGGCCGCCCAGTCGCGCGAGGAACCCGTGCCGTATTCCTTGCCGGCGATGACGACGAGCGGCACACCATCGGCTTTGTATTTCATCGCCGCGTCGTAAATGCTCATCTTTTCGGGCTGACCGCCGACCGCCGACCGCGGTCCGCTGTCGGTAGTCGGCGGTCGAAAATACAGTGTGTTGCCGCCTTCCTCGCCGCCCAGCATCAGGTTCTTGAGTCGGATGTTGGCGAACGTCCCGCGCACGAGCACGCGGTCGTTGCCGCGCCGCGCGCCATAGGTATTGAAATCACGCCTGACGACGCCATGCTCTTTGAGGTAACGTCCCGCCGGGCTATTTTCCGGAATGTCGCTCGCGGGCGAGATGTGGTCAGTCGTCACCGAATCGCCCAACAGCGCCAACACGCGCGCGCCGCGAATGTCGCGCAGGCCGCCCGGCTCAAGTGGCAGGTCCACAAAGAATGGCGGCTCTTGAATGTACGTCGAGTCGGGATTCCACTGGTACAGGTCGCCTGCGCTGCCGGTGATGGCGTTCCACGTCGGGTTGCCGTCGAAGACATTCCCATAAGTCTTTTGGAACATTTCCGGTTTGATGTGCGCCGAGATAGCTTGTGCAATTTCGGCTTGCGTCGGCCAGAGGTCGCGGAGGAAAACGGCTTGCCCGTCTTTTCCATAGCCAATCGGCTCGGTCGTCAAATCAATATCCGTCGTCCCGGCGAGCGCATACGCCACGACGAGCGGCGGCGAGGCGAGATAGTTGGCCTTGACGATAGGATGGATGCGCCCCTCAAAGTTGCGATTGCCCGAAAGCACCGCCACCGCCACGAGATTGCCTTCCGACACCGCCTGCGAGATCTCGGGCGCGATTGGCCCGCTGTTGCCGATGCAGGTTGTGCAGCCATAGCCCACGACGTTGAACCCGATCTGCTCCAGGTAAGGCAACAGCCCGGCATCGCGCAGATACTCGGTCACGACTTGAGAGCCGGGCGCGAGGCTGGTCTTGACGTAGGCCGGCGGACGCAGCCCGCGCTCGACGGCTTTCTTGGCGACAAGTCCCGCGCCCACCATCACCGAGGGGTTCGAGGTGTTCGTGCAGGACGTGATTGCGGCGATGATGACTGCCCCATGACCGATTTCGGAGATCGGAGGTTGGAGGTCGGAGGCCAGAGCGCCGTGGCCGATCTCTTTCCGATTCCCGATTTCCGACTTCCGACTCAGGTCGCTTTCAGACAAACCAAAACCACGTTCCTTCACAGGCGCGGTCAACGCCTTGCGGAAGGAGGCTTTCATCTCACGCAGCGGAACGCGATCCTGCGGACGCTTGGGGCCGGCCAGGCTCGGCTCGACGTCGTCCAGGTTCAACTCGATGATGTCACTGAACTCTGGTTTGGGTGTTTCGTCTGTGCGGAACAGTCCTTGCGCTTTGGCGTATCGCTCGACGAGCGGCACGACATCGCCGCGGCCGGTGAGCCGCAGGTAGCGCAGCGTCTCGGCGTCCACCGGGAAAAAGCTCATCGTCGCGCCATAGTCCGGGGCCATATTGGCGATGGTCGCGCGGTCGGGCAGCGAAATCTGGGATAGCCCCGGCCCGTAAAATTCCACAAACTTGTCCACCACGCCTTTCTTGCGGAGCATTTGCGTGACGGTGAGCGTGAGGTCGGTCGCCGTGACGCCCTCGCGCAGATTGCCATGCAGTTTGAATCCGACGACTTGCGGGGCGAGCATGTAAATCGGCTGACCCAGCATCACGGCTTCCGCTTCGATGCCGCCCACGCCCCAGCCCAACACGCCCAGCCCGTTGATCATCGTCGTGTGCGAGTCCGTCCCCACCACTGTATCGGGGAACGCGACGCCGTCGCGCAGCAGCACCACCCGCGCCAGGAATTCCAGATTGACTTGATGAATAATACCGGTGGCGGGTGGGACGACGCGGAAGTTGGAAAACGCCTTTTGTCCCCAGCGCAAGAATTCGTATCGCTCGCGGTTGCGCGCAAATTCCATCTCGGCATTGCGCGCCAACGCATTGAACGCCCCGGCGTAATCCACCTGCACCGAGTGGTCAATGATCAAATCCACCGGTACGAGCGGGTTGATCTTGTTCGGGTCGCCGCCTAGCCGCTTGGCTGCCGCGCGCATTGCCGCCAGATCAACGACGGCAGGCACGCCCGTCATATCCTGCATGATAACGCGCGCCGGCTTGAACGGGAACTCGACCGCCCCCACCCCCGGCCCCTCCCCCGCACGCGGGAGAGGGGAGCCAGACCATGCGGCCAAATTTCGCACGTCGTCCTCGGTGACTTGGTAGCCGTCGCACGTCCGCAGCGCCACTTCCAGCAATACCTTGATCGAAAACGGCAGGCGCGACACGTGCCCCACGCCGAGGTCTTCCAAACGGCTCAAGCGGTAAAAGGCTATTTGACCTTCGAGTGTATCACGCGCCCCAAACACATCTTTCCCTGGCATGTAATCCCCCTGGGTTGTTCGAGTCATGCGTATTGCGTGTTACGTGTTCCGTTTTTACGCAGCACGGAACACGCAACACGTGCTACGTCACTCGCGTTCGTCAATTGGAACGTAATGTTGCTCCGTTGATCCGATGAACTCGGACTGCGGGCGGATGAGCACACTATCATCGTATTGCTCGATGACGTGCGCGCTCCACCCGGCGATCCGGCTGGCTGCGAACATCGGCGTGAACATGTCTACCGGAATGCCAATGTAGTACAACATGGTGGACGAGAAAAAGTCCACATTGGGATAGAGCTGCCGGTACTTTAATACCGCCTGCTCGACTTCCTTGAGAATCTGGAACCACTTGACCTCGCCGCGCCGCTCGCCGAGCGACTGGCTGTATTTTTGCAGATGGACCGCGCGCGGGTCGCCGGTCTTGTAGATGCGGTGGCCGATGCCCATAATCTTGCGCTTGGTCTTGAACGCATTATCCACAAAGGCGTCCGCTTTGTCCACCTCGCCGATTTCAAACAGCGTCCGCATCGTCGCCTCGGCTGCGCCGCCGTGCAAAGGCCCCTTGAGTGCGCCGAGCGCCGCCGCCACCGCGCTATGGAGATCCGCCTGCGTCGAGGCGACCACGCGCGCGGTGAACGTGCTCGCGTTCATGCCATGATCAGCCAAGAGCACTTGGTACAGGTCGAGCGCCCTCACATAGGCCGGATCGGGTTGATCGCCGGTGAGCATATAGAGCAGGTTCGACGTATGATCGAGGCGCGGGTCGGGGTCAATCGGCTCCAGACCGTGGCGGAGGCGGTGATAAGCCGTGAGAATGGTGCCCATCTGCGCCGTGAGCCGCTCGGCCTTGCGGCGCGTGGCTTCAGGCGAAATGTCCTCGCCGTCCGGGTCAAACATCGCCAGCGCGCTGACCGCGTTGCGCAGCACGACCATCGGGATCGCATTATCCGGCGTGTTGCGCAGGGTCGTAATAATTTGGTCGGGGATGGGGCGATTGGCCGCCAACCGAGCTTCCAGGCCCGCCAATTCTTGGCGGTTTGGCAGCTTGCCGTACCACAGCAAGTAGACGACTTCTTCGTAGCGGGCTTTCTCGGCCAACTCGTGGATATCAATCCCCCGATACGTCAAAATCCCACGCTGCCCATCAATCGAACTGAGCGTGGTCTGCACGGCGACGACGCCATCCAGGCCCTTGACAAAAGTCGAGACGGGTTTGATCGGTGCGACAACAGTGACAGGTTCGGCTATGCTCACGGCAAATCTCCTTTCGAGTCTTGGCGATAAAAAAAGCCAACCGGGCACGCCCAGTTGGCTTGGCTCTCTTGCATTTGGCAACGAGAGCGAGGACGCCTCGGCTTCAGCTACCTCTCTACGTCATGGGCAGGAGTATAACACTCTTGCAAGCCAGTGTCAATGACTTTACTTGCTCCTACCCCGCACCGCGCTCCAATCGGGCACGACGATGCCCTGCCCCGTGAGGACAAGCCCCTGCACGTAAGGCCGCACCAGCACGTTGAGCGTGGGATTGAACAACGGCAGCCATCCAACCTGGGTAACAACGATTTGTTCAGCCTGGTTGTAGAGCTTCATCCGCTTGATATAGTCGCCGCTCGTAACGTCCGCCTGATCGGTCAGCCGGTCGAATTCCAAATCCGAAAAGTGACCGTTATTGTTGCCCGCGCCCGAATGGAGCTGCTGCGAAAGAAAATTCTGCGGGTCGGCATAATCTGCGCCCCACACACTGTAGTAAAACTGCAAGCCCTTGTCCGGCGTCTGGGTTGTGGCATTGAGCCGGTCGCTGAACGCCGTCAATTCCAGCGGCTGCAGTGTGACGTTGACGCCGAGGTTCTCTTTCCATTGCGCTTGCAGAAAAGTCACAACGCGCTCGTTATCGCCTTCTTTGCCATAAGTGAGCGTGAGCGTCCCCAATCCGCGCCCGCCGGGATACCCCGCCTCGGTCAGCAATTTTTTGGCCGCATCGGGATTGAACGACAAGCTCTGGATAGGCAGCTCGCTGCCGGGGATGCCAGGAGGCAGAATGCGGTCGGTCGGTCGGACCGTCTTGCCCAAGATTTTATCGGCCAACGCCTGCTTATCCACCGAACGGGCAAAGGCCTGGCGCACGCGAACGTCGTCGAACGGCTTGAGCGTGTTGTTGAACCCCACATAGCGCACGACAGAGCCAGAAGCAACGCGCAAGTCCGGCAGGTCGCGCATCTCCGCGATGTGCGCGGCGGGCACACCGTTTTGCTGGCTGCCCATCACGTCCAGGCTGCCTACGCGATACAACCCAAAAGCCATTTCGCTATCCTGCAGGAACGGCAAATCGAGTTCCGTCACCTGGAGCGGCCCGCCGTAATAATTTGGATTCGGCGCCAGCACGAGTCCCTGATTGTGCATCCATTCTCTCAGCAGGAATGGGCCGGCGCCGGCGGGCTTCTCTGCCCATTGGACTGGGTTGGCCTGCACTTGTTTCTTGGAGACGATAAAGCCGCACGCAAAGCTCAACTGGCTGAGAAAGAATGCCGAGGGCTGCTTGACGGTGACCAAAATCGTCTGCGGGTCAACGGCCTTGACGCCGGCCAGGTCCTTGACCTTGCCCGCGGCCAACTCGTCCGCGCCGACAATGTTGGAAAGGTAGAACGGCCCGGTCGTCGAACCGGTTGCCGGGTCGAGCGCGCGCGTCAACGAAAACACCACGTCGTCGGACGTGACCGGCGTGCTGTCGGAGAACCTCAGCCCGTTGCGCAGCTTGAAGACGTACTGCAGGCCGTCTTCCGAAACGGTCCACGTGGCCGCGTCCGGCACGACCTTGAGCTCCGCATCGAGCTTGACCAGCCCGCCAAACAGCAGGCCGGCGACAAACACACCTTGTGCATCGGTGATGCGCGGCGGGTCGAGCGTGGCTAAATCGGTGATGCCTTCTACCGACCAGCGCAGGATTTGCGGCGGCAGCGCCGGCGTGGGCGTGATGAGCACCGGCACCTGGACGGTCTGCTGCACCGGCACCTGGACCGTGACCGGAATTGAGATGGGCGTCGGCGTGGCGGTGGGAGTAGCCTGCGCGCACGCGCTGGCGACGAAGGCAAGCAGGATGATGATGGAGATTAGCTTTTTCACGATGCTCCTTCTGCGCTTGAATGTGAATGACCCATGACGATTTTACACTGTACGCGGCGGGCTGTCCAATCGCGCCTTTTGACATTTCTCCCCGCGTGACATACAATTCTGTGTGCGTATACTCGACAAGAGCCGTGAGGTTGGCAGAATGATTGACGAACTGACCGTGCAACAAGTCGTGGCGCGCATCGTCGCGGAGGCGCAGCCCAGCCGCGTGATCCTGTTCGGCTCTTATGGGTGTGGCGACGCCGGCCCAGGCTCCGATCTGGATATCATGGTGATCAAGCCGCACGTGCCCAATCGCTATGAGGAGATGATCCGCCTGCGAAAAGCCGTGGGCAGCATCGGCGCTGGGATTGACCTGCTGGTTTATTCCGAGGCGGAGTACGAGCGGCGCAGTCAGGTGCCAGGCACCGTGCTCTATTGGGCGCGGAAAGAGGGGAGACCCCTGTATGCAGCCGCACATTGAAGAAGCCTGGCGTTCACTGCAATTGGCCGACCGTGACATCACGGTCTTTCATATCTTGAGCAAAGAGCCAGAGGCGCATCTTTCGATTGTATGTTTCCATGCTCAGCAAGCCGTGGAAAAATCGCTCAGGGCCGTCCTGTTTTCCCGCCGGATAGAGTTCAGGCGTATCCACGATTTGACCGAATTGACGCAATTGCTGCGCCAACATGGAATCGAGACGCCGGTGAGCGATGATCTGTTGGGGCGGTTGAATCCTTTTGCTGTCACCTTCCGCTATGACGATATGGACATCGAACTTCTCACGCGAGAAGATGCCGAGACCTGGGTAACGAGCGTTCGCCGCTGGGCCGAGGATCAAGTGCGCTTAGCAGCGGAGAGCGAGCAAGCCCCTGGCGCAGACAAAGTGTGGCCTCTGTTTTAACGTTGCTGCTTCGCCAGCCCGCCCCATCAACGCAGCGGATAATCGGATGCGTGGCGCTCGTCCGCTTACGCGGAGCGGTTTGCCGAAGGCCGTCTTCGTTGCGGATGAAAGTGATTTTACACTGTACGCGGCGGGCTGTCCAAGGGATATCGAAGCAGAACTCGCTCTTTGCCAGTTCAAGTGAGCCGTCCGGGTG
>Ga0315279_10001792_pt1 | contig 34473 bp, 36 predicted proteins | sample YL17G06_20_MG_FD_203694 | JGI IMG/M metagenome (GOLD analysis project Ga0315279, IMG submission 203694) | Sediment microbial communities from Yellowstone Lake, YNP, Wyoming, USA - YL17G06_20 | ecosystem: Environmental > Aquatic > Freshwater > Lake > Sediment | place: USA: Wyoming | collected...
GGCTTCCAACGCTTTCAGCAGAACTAATTCCCATCGGCCTTGACACCGCGGTTATTGCCAGTCCTTAGCAATGGTGCTCATTCTCTCGCTACTGTTACCCAAAATCAGCCGTTTTTGAACCAGGCCAGATATTTTATTACCTTATTCGCTTCTTCTAGTTTTGACTACTTGCAGGTTCGACCTCCTTTTGTTCTTCTTGGCACATCCTACTGGTAATGAATGAAACCAAAAGTTGGTACACGTCTCTGATTACTGCGCTATTTGTCTTTCATCATCGACCCCATTTTCGATATCCATAAACCGATGAGACGACGGAGACAAAATAGTGTCGCGGCACCGCCTAAGACTAAGAATACGCATTGCCAAGCGTAGAATGGCTTTGACCTTGCCAAACGAATCCAGAGGCAGATTGACTCTATGACCCAAATAGTGATAAATAAGGGATATGTTAGGAGACCAAGCTTTGCCCATCTGCTCGCTCCCGGCTTTGTATATACAATGAAATCGATGGCGGTTGGCTCTGTATCAAGCCTCTCGAATGCGCGTCCATTACCATCCGGATTCACCTTGGAGGACGCATGCGTTACCGCAGGAAATGTCCCAAGAGCTGCCAATGCAATTAAGCTTAGGACTAAGGAACCACTGGCCCAAACGACCTTTGAATCGACCTCAATTCCGACGAGAGGAAGGTTTTGCCGTGATGATTCAGTCTGTTGTGAGATAGTCGTGTCAAGAGCGAGATAGAAAACCCCGACAATCAATAATATCCAGAGATAGCGACCTTGAGCCTTGGCAACCGCTCTGAATCGCTCTCGCCATTGCTCTTGATTCGTATTCTGGCACATATATTTTAGGATGAGTCTACTTTAATCTGACCACGTTTATGTGAAATCTCTCAGGACACCCACGGTTTCCTGTGCAACTGTCCCAAAGCCATTATTAGGAAGCATAAATCCAAGATGTCTCCGCATTGTTGCTCACTAATGGGAGAATCTACACTATTGAAGCGGGATTTGCAAGAAGAAAGCAATTTGTATCTCGTATGGATTCGACAAGCTCACCACAAGTTTCGTATGTGGTATATCGTGTGTCGCATACAGGGATTTCCGCGGCCGCTCGGGGCTTGCCCGACATCTGGCTGCGGACGACAATCGTCTTGCGTTCGAGACCAGATTTCTCCACTGTGGGCTGCCTTTGGCCGCCCTTCGGTCGAAATGACCAGAAAAGGGATTGCCGCGGCCCTTCGGGCCTCGCAATGACCGCGAGCATCAAGCATCCAGCATCGAGAATCGACCATTTCTCTGCGTTCTCTGTGCCCTCTGTGGCAAGAAGTTGCCGTGCAGCACAAACAGCATTGCGTCAATAATCTTTGACTTAGCCGTTGGGGTCAGGTAACCTTCCACAACTATGAGACGATTGGCTGCGTCGGGTTTCGGTCTGGGCTGGCTGCCCCTTGCCCCGGGCAGTTGGGGCTCGCTGCCACCAGCGATTATCTTCGCTCTGATGTCCTGCTTCAATGTGTCCTCTACGATAATAATCATCGTCATGGCCGTTTTGGCACTGGCTGGTTCGGTCATCTGCGTAAAATGTGCACCAGCCTCAATAGAAGCGACGGGCGATACCGACCCGAATGAGGTCGTCGCCGATGAGATTGCCGGGCAGGCAATTACATTCGTCTTCGCTGGTGCGTCAATGGCCGTCGCCGCGTCGGGCGTCTGGGGCTTGACCTTAGGTGGTTTCTTCTTATTCAGGCTTTTTGATGTAATAAAACCCTGCCCCGCACGCAGACTCGAAAAACTGCCGCAAGGATGGGGCATTCTTGCCGATGATATAGTTGCGGGCGTGTACGCCGGCCTAAGTTTGGTGATTTGCCTGAAACTGTGGCCCTGGTAGCTTAAAGCTCAAAGCTAAAAACTTAAAACTTTGGAATTCCAAAGCTTTACACTTTAAGGTTTGAATTTTCAGGTTCTCGATGGCAGCAGAGTACTCTGTCGAAGTTTGCAGACAACTTCAGGATGCAATTCGGGCAGCACGTTTGCACCGGCCGATGCGTATCACTCGTTACGATGCAGGCCAGGAGCTCGTTTACGATGTGACAGAAGTTGGCCGAACCGGCAAGGGTCAGGTGCGGCTGCTGGTTGAGAAATTTGTCGGCGGCGGCTTTGCAGGCCAAGTATACAAGGTAAGAGTAACGGACGTGGTAGTCCGTGCCGCGTCGGACGAGGGACGAGAGTTGGGTCTTCAGCCAGGCCGAGTCTATGCGATGAAGATATTCATCCCGCCTTCAAATTTTGCCCGGCTTTTTCGCAACATCCTATACTGGATCGGCTTGCAGGGGGCGTTTGCACTTCAGGTGAATCCCGCCGCGGCAAGGGCCGGCGCGCTCTGGCAGAAATTTATCCGGCGCGGGGCAAAAATTCGATTCGGCGATGAAAATGCGACGGCTGATGTCTACGCAACCTTTGTGGATGGTGCGCTGGGTAGCTGCGGGGAGCTAATCCAATGGATCGACGGGCGCACGTGGCGGCTGGAGGTCGACAATCGGCTGGATTTGCTTTCGCGCTGGCGCCGAGGTAAGACAGTTGACCGCTCTGGGCTTGGCTCGCCCGAATACAGAGCCAAACGCGAGTTTATGCACGAATTCGTTGACCTTATCCACGATATGGGCTGGCACGAATTCGCCAGGCAGTATGAATGGTCTACCGCCAAGAGTCAGCCCAACTGCCTGAAACGCGGCGACACAGAGGACAATCCATCGGCTGGCCTGGTGGCGGTTGATTTCAGGGCGGGGCTTGTACTACTGCCGTTTTTGCCCATGAGCCCGGGCGATTTTAAGCTGATAGCAAAAGGCATTATGCGCGGCAGCCTGGTGCAGTTCGACCGGGGCGACGTTAACAAACTTGACGCTTTCGTACGGGCGCACAGTGGCGATTTTGTAGATATGGACCGGATGCTCGATGAACTGAAAGCGGACGAACGGATATATCGGAACTCGCTCCCGGATATTACGCACAATCACATCCGGCTGCTTTACAGCGGACAACTGTGGGCGACGATACTGGACAGCGCTGTGACTGGGTGGAGAGTCAGAGGTCTGGTTGACGAAAATTCGCAGCGGAGGCTGCGAGACAGCAAAGTCCTGACTCTGGTATTTCTGGCGATTGGGCTGATACCGTTTTTGGGCAAACTCGTTCGGCGGATTTGGGCCCGGCCTGACTGGCGCAAGCATTACGCCGCGATGTTGACCAGTTGCGGTTATTTGCGGCGGGCCATTAGGGCACGGATGGCCGAAAAGGCGATTGTTTGGCACAGGGCCGGACGGGTTGACGGCGAGCGATCGCTCAGAGTTGCGGGTGCACTTTGGAGATTCCTCTGTCATCTGCCGCTGTCGGTGCTGCCTGCCGGACTGCATCGTTTTCTGACCGACTCTAAGTTCGCAAAAGAACGCCTGGCCCGTATTTTTGTTCGGCCCATCCGGCTGTATTTCGATGAGCAACTTAGGGAGCGGTGGCTGCGCGAAATGGTCGCGGAGGGGCAAAAAAAGCACATCCTTAGCGAGGAAGATGCGCAGGTAATCCTCTCACAGCTTAACGAGCCTTTTATACAGAAATACCTCGTAAGCCTGGTGGTGCATCTTATGACGCTGCCGGTCTCAGAAATTGTGTGGGTAATCGTGGCATTGGCTTACGTGGCGATGCACCCGGGGCTAACCTTCAGAGAGGCTTACTTGGCAGCCGGTGCAATTCTGCTCGCGTTTCAGTTTACCCCCATATCACCAGGATCACTGATTCGAGGGGTCTACGTATGGTATTTGGTCATACGGGAACGCAACTTTAGAGATTACAACATAGCCGCCTTTCTAAGTTTCTTTAAGCTCGTTGGATACCTGGCATTTCCTATACAAATGGCGTATCGCTATCCTGCCCTGGCAAGATTCATGGCGGGACACTGGGCGACTGAGGCGGTGCACATCGTCCCGGTTTTTGGGGAACACGGTGCCCTGCTGGAGCACGGGGTATTTTATCTATTTTATAATTGGCCGCTGACTATACGCCGACGAATGCGAAAACGAGCTGAATTTCGAGCAGTAATGAAACCCCGCTACTGGCATGTAGGTATTTGCACCGTGTTCGCCGCAGCGGTATTTGGGTTTGCCGATTTTGCCTATATTACCAATCTTGAAAAGTTGCCCAGCTTGAAGGATATTTGGTGGCTTATAGTTGTGTTGCCTGTTGCTATGGGTGCAGCAGTAACTCTGGGCTGCGGCGGTGCTGCATTGGGCAAGCGCATTATCGCCGCAGCAGTTTGTGGCGTTTCAGCAGCGCTGCTCTATTCAGCGATTTCGTGGATACTGAGCCACAGCATGGCAGTTGTCGCCGGCAACATTCTGATAAGCGCTGGGTGGCGCATATTTATCTTCGCGGTTTTGGCAACCATCGGAGCAATAGCTACAGAACTGAAACTGCCTGAGCCAGGTTCAGAGTGACTGTGCCCATCTGCGTAGCGGCGCAAATGCCACCACCTGTGATCGTGGACCGGCAGCGGGTCGAAAACCATGGTTTTGCCTATCATTATTCCACCGATCGCATTTTTTGTGTTAGTTATTTCTTGAAATCAGTTCCCATTTGTGTAACAATTGCTGGCGTCCGAGACGTTTTGAGCGAACTGTTTTGTGAACAGTCCTTGTATGGGAAAGGGGAGGCAAAATGAGATCGGAAGTCATATCCTCCACCCTTATCAAGATGGTGAACCATAAGCAGCTTAGAAAGCTGCTGGCAAAAAAGATGGACGAGTATATCTATAAGAACATGGTCAGTGATGCCTCAGAAGATTTAAGACAGGTCCAGGTAAGAAGATACCAGTACTTGTCGGCTATGCTGCGATGCGTGAATGCAGGTATGGACAAAGGTTACGTTTCGCCTGAGATTATAAAGAAAATAATCAACGTATTTGTTCAAAATAACCTCGTTCGAGAAGACGAAAGTTACAGCCAGGCTGTGGAAAACTTCAAAGACAAATATGGTGAATACCCGCCCACCTTTATCGTTCTGTCTCCTACCCAAAGGTGCAATCTAAAGTGCATTGGCTGCTATGCATCGTCTGCAGCCGATACATCCGCGGCCATTCCTTACTCGTATGTGGATAGAATAGTAAGCGAAATACATGATGACTGGGGGGTCAGGTTCGTTACTATCAGCGGCGGCGAACCTTTCTTGTATAGGAGTGAGGGTAAAACGCTTCTGGATATATGCCGCAAATACGACGATATGTTCTTCCACGCTTACACCAACGGCACCGTCATTAACGAGGAGATCGCCCAGGAGATCGCAAAGTGCGCGAACGTCACGCCGGCAGTCTCGGTCGAAGGTTTTGAGCAAGAAACTGACCAAAGAAGAGGCCGCGGCACATTTAAGAAAATCCTCGAAGCCCTCGATCACCTCAGGCAAGTTGGTGTGCCTTTCGGCATTTCCGTAACAGCAACCAGCAAAAATGTGGATTTGCTGCTGAGCGATGAATTCTACGACTACTACTTCCAAGAGCAAGGCGCCTGCTATATGTGGCAATTCCAGTTGATGCCCATAGGAAGAGGTAAGGACGAAGTAGAGCTAATGGTCGTTCCCGAAAAGCGAGTTGAACTCTACAGAAAGTGGGAAAAGCTGCTGACCGAAAAGAAGTACTGTCTGGCTGATTTCTGGAATAGCGGCGTTCTTGCCAGAGGCTGCATCGCGTACGGCAGAAGCGGAGGATACCTCTACATTGACTGGCACGGTGATGTGACGCCCTGTGCGTTTATTCCTTATTACGTCGATAACGTCTACGATTTGTACGACAACGGCAAGAACCTGACAGATGCACTGTTTTCCGACTTTATGAAAAACGGCCGGAAATGGCAGAGAGAATACGGGCTTGACAATTGCAAGAAGCCGGATAACTGGTTGATGCCCTGCTCTATAAGAGACCACTACGAGATCTTCAGAAAGTCGGTCCTGCCGGAGCACGTAAAGCCTGAGGACGAAAAGGCTAAAGAAGCCCTGGAATCTCCTGAATATTTCCGGATGCTTGAGAATTACGACCAGGAGCTTCAAAGGCTAACTGAAAAAATCTGGGAAACTGAGTATCTCGATAAGGAGCCGGCCTGCTATGACGCCAAATAGTTACCGTTCACTTTGTGATGATTTCTATCTGGACATGTACATCAATACCCAGTTGGACTTGCCCACTGAACGTGATACCGTTTTGGCCTTTTTCGAACGTATACAAAGGCAGTTTCCTACTATGGGTCGGCTCTACCGGCGCGAGAAGAACGAGTACTGCCTTGAAGAGGATCGCGACCTCGGTCAATACCGTTGGATCAGCCTCGAGGTGGATCGCATTGGATCAGGCGTTGTCAATCCGCCGGACTTCGAAGAGGCGTATTCCCAGGACCGACTGGTAATTGAACTTGTGCCCTATATGCTTGGAGTAAGTCATCTCGATATTAATTCGCTGGATGTAACTTTAGCCATGGATTTCGACTATGCGGGCAGTCACGACGAGGTTATCGCCGAGGCACTATTCGGCTCAACGCCCCTTGGCTGCCTTTTAGAGCTGCCGTCTGCCCGGCCTATAGGTTTTTCGCCTACGGTAGTAGTGGCACTATCTGATGATGAGTGCACCCAGGCTCGAATCACTGTAGAGTCAAAAACGAGCGTCTATGAGCCCGGCGAAAAAGGACGAGGCTCCGATGACGCCATAAGTCTGTCGCTTACCATACGTCAGTACCCGCGAGCCGATGAGAAATTCGACGCACTGAAATCCTTCGAGTATCAATGTCGCCTGGCACAGGAGCTAATGGCCGAAAAGATCGTTCCCAACTTTGTCCAGCCTTTAACTGAGACAATCGCCCAAAAACGGTTAACGTAGATGTTAGCAGGGATGGTTATATGGCTATCGAGGCGCCGATAAGTAGGCACAGGAAGACTAACTACAAAATCTACATTGGTGTTTGTGTTATTGCCGCCGTCTGGTTTGGCTACGACGGGTATGTGAGCACAAAGTTCAAGGCAACACACACTCAGGATGGGAAGCCCGACAGTACTCTTGTATTCAACCGGTGGGCGCCACTATTTTTTATCGGCGGGGCTGTTCTTTTCGGCTTATACCTGTCCAAAATCCAAAATAGGAAAATGGTTGCCGGCGAGACGGAGCTAGTCATCAGCGATAAAGAGAGGATCCCCTACGATTCCGTACAGAAAATTGACAAGACCTACTTTGATTCAAAAGGTTACTTTATTATTACGCACAAAGATAGCAACGGCAGGGAAGCCAACCGCAAATTAAGCGACAGAAACTATGACAACTTGCGAGCTATTCTGGACCATCTGGTGGCAAAAATAACTTAAATTTCCGATTTGCGATTGCCGAATGACGATTGAAAATCGAAAATTGTAAATTGGAATTCGAAAATGAATTGTTGTGTTGTCGGATTACAGTGGGGTGACGAGGGCAAAGGCAAGGTTGTGGACATTCTTGCCGAGCACAGTGATATCGTCGTCCGGTATAACGGCGGCGCCAACGCCGGCCATACCGTTGTAGTGGGTGATAAGAAGTTCGCTCTACACCTTTTGCCGAGCGGTTCGGTTCGGCCAAACGTCAACTGCGTAATCGCCAACGCCGTGGTTGTTGACCCCGAAGTTCTGATAGCGGAGATAGAAGCTCTTGCGCAAAAAAATATCACGCTGAATGGGCGTCTGTTTATCAGTGAAAATGCCCACGTCGTGCTGGACTACCACAAAACGGAGGACCGATTGCGTGAAGAATCGCTGGGCAAAAACAAGCTCGGCACAACGGCTCGCGGCATCGGGCCGTGTTACGCAGACAAGGTCGGCAGAAACTATGCAGTCCGCATGGGCGATTTTCGCTACCTGGAGCAGCTCAAGACCAGACTGCAGGCCATTGTCGAATATAAGAACAAGGTCTTTGCCGCCCTATACAAGGCTGAGCCGACGAGCGCCGATGATATCTTCCAAAAATGTAAACTGTACGCCGGCAAGCTCACGCCGTTTGTAACCGATACAACCGAATTTCTACACAAAGCAATTGCCCAGAGGCAATCGATCCTGTTCGAGGGCGCCCAAGGTTCACTGCTGGATCTGGATCACGGCACTTTTCCATACGTAACAAGCTCAAACTCAAGCTCACTCGGTATGCCGGCTGGTTGTGGCGTGCCGGCCAAAATGGTTGATAAATATGTCGGCGTGGTCAAGGCTTATACAACCAGAGTCGGAGCAGGGCCTTTTCCAACCGAACAGGATAACGACATTGGCCAATATATTCGTGAAAGAGGGCACGAATATGGCACCACGACGGGCCGACCCCGTCGATGCGGCTGGTTCGATGCCGTAGCAGCATCCTATTCGGCAAAGATCGGAGGCATCGATTCAGTAGCATTGATGCACATGGACACGCTGGCCGGCCTAAAAGAAATAAAGATTTGCCGGGCGTACAAAATCAATGGCCAAGAAAGGACTTTCTTTCCCGCCAATGTTGCCAGACTTTCACAGGCTCAGCCCGTTTACGAGACTTTGCCCGGCTGGGACGAGGATATGACCAGCGTAAAGGACTTTCACGATCTGCCGACCAATGCCCAGGCGTTTATTGCCCGAATCCAAGAGCTACTTGCCGCGCCGATCACAATTATCGGTATAGGGCCGGCACGACACCAAACAATATTCAGATAAGAGGCCCGAGTTCGTAGTTCATCGTTCGTTGTTCGTCGATGAACTATTAACTATGAACAATGAACTCCAAATGAATGGCTTTGCAGAAAAACAAAAAAGGACGGCCGAACGTCTTGGGCTGTCTGTCGAGCAAATCCCGCGTCACATCGCTATAATTATGGACGGCAACGGGCGGTGGGCGCAGCGAAACGCCCTGCCTCGGGTCGAGGGACACCGGCAAGGGGCCAAAACCGCAGAAAGAATAGCCCGATGCTGTGCCGAGTTTGGCATCCAATCACTGACTTTGTATTCCTTCAGCATGGAGAATTGGAAAAGACCTCAGGCCGAGGTCGACGCATTAATGCACCTATATAGCCGATACCTTATCCAGATTCGTCCCAAGTTGATGGCCAACAATGTAAAACTGATTCACCTCGGGCGGATAGCTGGTCTGCCGGACGCAGTCGAAACCGAACTGGCAGAAACGGTACAACTGACGGCGAATAATACAGGTATGGTACTTGCTCTGGCACTGAATTACGGCGGCAGAGCTGAAATCGTCGACGCAACACAGAAGATCGCACAAGAATATAAGCTGGGACATCTGCGCCTGGAAGACATCAACCAGGACTGTATAAGCCGGCACCTCTATACGGCCAGTCTTTGTGATCCGGACCTTCTGATACGCACCGCAAATGAGATGCGGATCAGCAACTTTCTGCTCTGGCAGATTTCATACAGCGAATTCTACGTGACCAAGACCCTTTGGCCCGACTTCAACAAGGCCTGCCTGGAAAAGGCAATTTTTGCCTACGCAAAACGAGACCGACGTTTCGGCGGGCTTAGCGTTTAGCGTATAGCGAACAGCGTTCAGTTTTCTATACCCTCTACGCTGTACGCTGATATCAAGGATTATGCTGAAATACAGATTATTTTTTGGCACATTGATGACAGTTGCTTTTACTGCCGTTGTCCTTTTCGACGGCTGGCTCGGCAATTTTCGATTTTCGATTTTCGATTTTCGATTTACACTGCTGCGGGGCACGCTTGTCACTGCCCTTATTGTCGCCTTGGTGGTCCTCGGGCAAATGGAGTTCGCAAGTCTGCTGGCAGCGAAAAACTTGAAGGCTTTTACGCCCGTCTCAATTGTCGTTTCAGTCGCGCTGGCAACCATGCCGATTTTCAATCTTCGATTTTCGATTGTCGATTTCATCTTGGCGTTTGGCTTGTTGGGGTTGATGCTATATCAATATCTGTTCTGCGGCGTTTCGGGCGTGTTAGCCAATTGTGGAGCGAATTGCCTTTCCATCATCTATCTGGGCCTTCTGAGCAGCTTTGCGGTGGCTATCCGGCTCGATTTTGGCGTTTGGGCACTGCTGATGTTTGTTTTTGTCGTAAAGTCCGCTGATATAGGGGCTTACATGGTAGGGACGTTGTTCGGCAGACACAAACTGTCACCCAGAGTCAGTCCTGGCAAGACCTGGGAAGGCGCCGGCGGTGCCTTGCTCGTCGCGGTGGTAGTTGCTTTGGCGTTTGCAGCCGGTTCTGGTATAATGTCCTGGCTGTGGGCGATAGCCTTTGGCTTACTTCTGGCCTGTGTGGGTCAGGCGGGAGATTTAGCTGAGTCTATGATCAAGCGAGACGCTGGACGAAAGGACGCTGCGAACAAGGTGCCCGGCTTCGGCGGTATACTTGATATTGTTGATTCGCCTTTGGCGGCGGCGCCGCTGGCGTATCTATTCTTTTTAGTGATTCGTGGTTAGTGATTCGTGGTTCGAACTCCGATTCACAATTCACCAGTGACGGATATGGAAGTTACCATACAATTAGACCCGGCGGGTAATCAGCTTGAGCTATTTGGGCCTGCCGATTGCCACCTTCGTCTTCTGCGCCAATCCTTTGGTGTCCAGATTACCGCCCGTCAGTCGAGCTTGATGATCGGCGGCGCCGAACAGCGGGTACATAGCGCCGCCGAAATCATCGACAGGATGCAAAAGCATCTGGCTAAATACGGCTCACTAAGCGCTGCGGAGGTAAGTGCGTTGATCGATGGCCGCTTTCGCGGGGACCGGCTTGCCGCTGCGAATGCAGCGCAGGTTCTGCCGGCGACTCCTGAGCCGAAAGGCGAAGGACCTGGCTACCAAAGGCCAGATTCTTCGCTTCACTCAGAAGCTGGGGCCATCACTGTCTATTCCCATAAAAAGGTAGTTGAGCCGTCCACCAAGGGACAACTAAAGTATATTGAAGTGATGCTCGCCAACGATATTACCTTTTGCATAGGGCCTGCCGGAACAGGCAAGACGTATCTGGCGGTTGCCATTGCCGTCTCGATACTAAAGAAAAGGCAGACTAGAAGGATCGTTCTTGCCCGCCCGGCGGTGGAGGCGGGCGAAAAGCTGGGCTTCTTGCCCGGTGACATCCAGGCAAAGGTAAACCCATATCTTCGGCCGCTCTTCGACGCTCTTGAAGATATGATGGACTTCAACCAGATGAAAAAATTCATGGAACTGGATATCATCGAGATAATTCCGCTTGCTTTCATGCGAGGCCGAACGCTGAATGAAGCGGTTATCATCTGCGACGAAGCGCAGAACACCTCCTCCCTGCAAATGTTGATGGTACTGACAAGACTGGGACATGGCTCCAAAATGATAATCACCGGCGACATTACGCAAATCGATTTGGAGAGTCCCCAGAAAAGTGGAATGGTTGAGGCTATCGGACTGCTGAAAAGAATTAAAGGGATCGGGGTCGTGGAGTTGACCCAGAAGGATATTGTAAGGCATCGTTTGGTCCAAAATATCGTGCGTGCGTATAAAAAACAAAGAACCCAGAAAAGAAGCAAAGGGAAATGATAAAGTGAGCTAAAGTGAGCTAAACTGCCTAAAGTGAACCAAAGTGGTGATTCAAAATTTTAGGCACTTTAGTCACTTGAAACTTTAGGCACTCCAGAGAATGGGTCTTTTTAAGAAAACCAGTCCGCGGCGGAGCTTGGTGCGAAGGAATATAATTGGCGAGCGCTCCTGGTATATGAGCTGGCTGGCCGACACAGACGTTGTCATTTCGCTCCTATTGTGGATGCTTTTTGTCGTGCTGTGTAGCGCAGTTGTCTCGTTCGAGCTAATCAGGTGGGCCCGCTTGCGCGATTTGATGCTGTTAGCTGCGATGGTGTCGCTGATTTCCGTTGCGGCGGGTTTTTACATCTATCATTATCAAAAGCGGCTCATAAGGAACCATGCTCGAGCTTTGGCGCTGATTGGTTTGTTTGTGCTGCTGCTATTCGCAACGAAATTCGGAGCGATGCTTAATCAGAGCTTCTGGGCTACCGGAACCGCTGTCATCGCGGCCATCATTTTGACGATTGCTTATGACCAGCGATTCGCCATAGGCATGAGCATATTTTACTGTCTCTTTGCCTGCTTTGCCGCTGCCCCAATGGCGATTGCCGCACAGTCAATTGCCAAGTATCAGCCGGCAAATATCAGCCTATTTTTGACCATGGGCGCCGGCGCTGTGCCTTGTTGTTTCTCCCTAAAAGAAATACGCACGAGGATCAAGCTGCTGCAGGTCAGTGTTTTGGCAGCCGGGATTGTGTTCGCAACAGCGTCGGCCTTGGGCTTTTTAACGCAGCAGTCGCCGACGCTCCAAAGCTATGGCGACGGAGCGTTGCAACCAGTGAACATTCTTCACAACGCCGGCTATCACGCGGGGATTACGCTAATGGTCGGCGTGCTTATTCAAGGGTTGCTTCCACTGATTGAAAAGACATTTCGGATTGCAACCAGCATGACCCTTTTGGACTACAGTGACGCGAATCAGCCGTTATTGAAAAGGCTGGCTATGGAAGCGCCGGGCACATTCAGCCATAGTCTGTTGATAGGCTCGATTGCTGAAGCGGCGGCGGAGGCAATTCGCCGAAATGGACTTCTCTGCCGAGTAGGAGCTTATTACCACGACATAGGGAAAATCAATAAGCCCGGCTACTTTATCGAAAATCAGATGGGCGCGACCAGTCGGCACAAGGAGCTTTCGCCTGCGATGAGCCAACTGATTATTGTTGGTCATGTTAAAGACGGAATGGAAATGGCTAAGGAATACGGTCTTCCCAACGTGCTGAGGCAATTCATCGAAACACATCACGGCATGACCTTGGTTGAGCCTTTCTACAATGAGGCCATGAAGCAACAGGCAGCACCTGGCTCAGATGGGCCGGGCGTCAAAAAGAAGAAGCAGGTGCCGCCTTTAGAGAGCGAGTTCAGATATCCAGGCCCAAAGCCCAGAACGAAAGAGGCGGCGATCGTGATGCTGGCTGACACCGTAGAAGGAGCGGTCAGATCTTTGCCGGAAGTGACACCGACCAAAATTGAGGCCGTCATGCACAACATGGCCATGAAGCGCCTCCAGGACGGGCAGTTCGATGAATGCGACTTGTCTTTGCGGGAATTGAGCCAGATCGAGGCAGCCATGTCAAAAGCTCTATCCGCGCATTACCATGGTCGAATCGCATATCCCAAACCGCCCGATGAACCCGAAGACAGAGAATCTCAACTTCTGCAAACTGAGCACAAAACCGTTACCAAATGACAGACTATGGTCCGCGTTCAAATCACCAAGAACTTCCAGGACATTGACATTTCCGTCCGTAAACTTCAGGAGTTGGTCAAGACCATTTGCCGTCGTTTTGACCTCTCAAAAGCGGTGATCAGCATCGCAATAGTAGATAATGTCCGGATGCGCAAATTGAACCGGCAATTCCTCGGTCGGGACTCTAATACCGACTGTTTGAGTTTCGATCTTTCTGACGGCGATGGGCATCAACCTAACAGGTCATTTGAGCTTATCGTCAACGGCGAATTAGCCATCAAGGAGGCGCTTTTGCGCGGCCATCGCACCGAGGCTGAATTGGCTCTTTACGTCACGCATAGCATGCTGCACAATCTTGGTTTTGACGATTCGACCCAAGAGCAGGCCAAAAAGATGCACGATGCTGAGGACGAAATTCTGCGGCAATTTGGCTACGCTGCGGTGTATAATAAAAAGAGGCACAAAGGGACAAGGTAGCAAAGGCACAAAGCAGCTTTGTACCTCTGTGCCTTTGTGCCTGAGCATCCAGCACAGGCACTGTGGACTACGTGCTGTAAATATGTTGACCAAGGACATAGCCATCTGCATACGTGCGGTCGATTACTCCGAAACATCCCAGATAGTGACATTTTTTACTAGGGCAACCGGCAAGATTAGCGCCATTGCCAAAGGCTCGAAAAGACCCAAGTCGGCATTCGGCGGTGCCATCGAAATACTGTCCTTCGGAAGAACCGTCTTTTCAGATTCCTCTAAAGAAAAACTTGCAACTCTAACCGAATTTGAGCAGGAGCCGGGATCTGCTCGCCTGGGGCAAAATCTTTTCGCTTTGAACTGCGATTGTTTTGCGGCCGAAATGGTAAACCGCCTGACAGATGATTACGACCCACATCCGCAACTTTTCGATAGTTTTATCCAGTTTTTGCAGGATACGAACCCAGGGCAACAAACGAGGGTCGAGGGACAAGATGCAGTATTATTACTTATACTATTTCAATTAGATTTGCTTAGGGAAATCGGGCTAATGCCTGTACTAAATCGCTGCGCAAACTGCAAAACGCGATACGAAATACGGGATACCCCCGCTGCAGGGGCAGGGGTGCCCCCACAGAAGCGAGGGTACGAGCTGTATTTCAGCAGTTCCGCAAACGGCCTTATTTGCAGAGATTGCGAGGGGAGCTTCCCTGATAAAATTCGGCTGATGAGAAAGGCGGCGGCTTGCTTAGCCAATTTGAGACTGCTCGCTCAAGCGGACGAGAAAACACTGAGCGAAATTGAAAAAGTGCTGATTTCCCACATAACTTCGCTTCTGGGCCGACCGTTGAAAATGGCAAAACAAATGTTGAAGAACCTGAACGGACTAATGTAATATAATCCAGGTTGTGCTAATCCGAGGAAGATACCTGGGAAATTGATGGCTACAGCAAGAGAATATTTCAACAGAGGCTTTCGCGAGTGGAGGAATGAGTTCTTTGAGTATAGATACCTTATTTTACTATCGTTGATAGTTGTTGTAATTGCCACTTTTCTGGACTATTTCTCCGGCGTCTACGTCTCCACGGCGAAGGTCGCCCACGTACCCGATCTGATTTTGGACCACATTGGTCCTATCGATGCGAGCTTTTCCTATACCTACGGCTATCTTGTTCTCTGTATCACGCTGTTTGCATATCCTTTGCTTTTCCACATCAGGACCCTGCACATAGTAGTCAGCCAGTTCAGTTTTCTGGTTGTGCTCAGAGCCGTGTTTCTTGTTTTCACCCATCTTGGAACGCCGCCGGACGCGATACCAGTCAGTTTCCCCTGGATTCTCAAGGGGCTAAATTTTCAAAATGACATGTTTTTTTCGGGGCACACGGCGATCCCTTTTTTGGGATTTTTGTTGTTCAAAGGAAGATTAAGATATTTCTTTCTCTGTGGCTCAATATTCATGGGAATCATTGTTTTGGTTACCCACGCACATTATAGCATCGACGTTTTTTCCGCTTTTTTCATAACGTATTGTTCCTATAAGATTGGCAATGCCGTGCTCGCGAAAACTGAGCCCTACATCAAGAAGTGATTGCCCGCATAAATTCCTCTACGGACCGCTCCGTCTTCCAGGCAGGATTAAACCCTGTGAACTCCGCACATTCTTCAACTGCCTCTTTCAGTTTAAGACGGTATTGGCTGACGTGGTGGAAGTACTTTTGTTTTTCGTAGTAGTCGGCCAAGTATTCCTGTTCACTTTGACCGGGCGTGGGCAGAAATAACACTTTTCTTTTATTCAGCTCCGCAAGTTCCATAACGGTCGTATAACCTGGCCTGGCTATTATGAATTTTGCCCGATTCATAATATTTTCTTGCTGTTCCGCACCCAAAAAGCTGTAAAACGCAGCGTTATCATAAGAGGTGTTCGCTGCGCTATCCGGATTCCCCCCGGCGATTACGACCTTTCCTTCTAACTCGTTCAATTGGCGGATTATCTTTTCTTGAAGTATCGTCCTTTGAGGCTCCGCGCCGGAAAGGGAAATGAAGTATTCTACGTCCTGCGACAGATCTATTTTTCTGACGTGGGAAAGTATTCCGATGTACTTTATTTTGTCCTTACCCAAATATCTCAAATTATGGGAGAGTTTGCCGGTGAGGTTGTTGTCTTCGAAATCAGGTACGATGATGTACTTGTATCTTTTCATCCTCGAAGCGAGCCACTTCTCGAAAATTCTTTCCGCCCCGAAAGGCGTTTTGAACTTCAATTGATGATTAATAAGATATGAATTGTCTGGCTTGTCATAGACGTCGTATCTGCAGTCGGAGATTACTCTGTCAAATTTCGTGCTGATTATTCTCTGTGATTTGTCTCTGGCGTACTGCAGGCTCCTGATCATTTTGGGCGTGGTAAAAGTGAACTTCACCTTAAAGAAACGCGTTTTGGTATAGGGCGGGTAGACGCTGGGAATGTCATAGTAGATACATCTGTCTGCAAAATGGTCTCTCAGGAGTTTCAACGCCCTGCCGGTTGATATAATGTGCACCTCGTTGGCTTTGAGAAGCTCCGCAATTAAGGGCATGTCCCTTGTAGCGTGCCCAATCCCCCAGTCAAAAACTCCAAAGAGAACCTTCATAATTGGATTCGTATTAGAAAAAGTGGCAAAGCCACGATTTGCCCGCTCAAAATAGCTCCGCCTCGTCAGGACTGCCTTTCTTCTTATGCTCCTTTAAGCCCAGATGTTCGCATGCTTGCTTGGTGACTTCTCTTCCGCGCTTGGTCCGGCGCAAGAATCCTATCTGCAGAAGATATGGCTCAACTACGTCTTCCAGGGTGTCCCTTTCTTCGCCCAGAGTAGCCGCGATCGCATCAATTCCGGCTGGTCCTCCATCATAAACATTGACAAGCGCACGCAAAAAGGCTCTATCCAATTCGTCCAGGCCAAGCGGATCAATCTGTTCCATCTTTAGCGCATCCTCGACAATTTCGGTGCTGAGCAATCCGGAGCCTTTGACCTGCGCATAGTCACGCACCCGCTTTAACAATCTATTGGCCACGCGCGGCGTTCCGCGGGACCGGCTGGCAATCAAATTCAGTGTTCCATCCTGGCATTGCAGGTTCAAAAGCTGGGCGGATCTATTCAGAATCTCGGTCAGTTCTTCGCTAGTGTAAAAGTCCAGATGATAGAGCATTCCGAATCGGCTGCGAAGCGGTGCACTTAGAAGCCCCGCCCGGGTGGTGGCGCCAATCAGAGTAAAGCGCTTTAGCGGGAAGTTTATCGTCTTTGCGTGCAGGCCGCTGTCAACGGTAAAATCGACCCTGAATTCCTCCATCGCCGGATAAATAAATTCTTCGACCGGCGTGCTGAGCCGATGAACCTCATCTATGAAGAGCACATCGCCGGTATTTATATTGCTCAAAAGGCCCATCACGTCACCTGCCTTGGTCAAAGCCGGCCCCGATGAGCAGCGAATTCTTGCGGCCATCTCATTCGCCACAACATGCGCCAGCGTGGTTTTGCCCAGACCCGGCGGGCCGTAAAACAAAATATGTTCCAACGGCTCGCGCCGCTGTTTGGCTGCTTCTATGGCGATGGCAAGTTTTTCCCTGACGCTGCGCTGGCCTACACATTCATCCAGAAACTTTGGCCGAAGTGAGATATTGAAAGTCTCTTCGGCCTCATTTAATGCCTGGCTGCTTATGATTCTGCCTATCGCCATTTGTTATTGACTATTTACTATTGACTATTTTTTTTAGACTTCGACGCCTTGTTTGAGCCTATACACTAACGGCACAAGGGCCTCAGCCGTGTTTATGTCGGGGTGCTTTTCGCAGGCTAACTGAATCATCTCCAACGCCTCATTTCTTTTCTCGCCCCAGGCGATAAGGACCTCCATCGCCTCGATCTGGAACGGCTTAAACCTTGCTTCAAGCCGCACTGACTCGGCTCCCACTGCAAAAGCCTTTAATTTGCCCTTTAACTCAGCGATGATTTGCTGAGCCATCCTTTTGCCCACGCCGTCAAGCGTCAGCAGTGTCTTGTCGTCGCCGTCCTCTATCGCTGCTGCTATAGTAGCTATGGGAATACTCAGAGACCGGAGTCCCCTTTTTACGCCTATTCCCTTGACGCTGGTAAATTTGGTGAAAAAATCCCTCTCTTCCGCACTTAAGAAACCCACCATCCTCGGCACCAGATTCCCCCCACCCGGTGCGCCCTCGTAGTATTCCATAGTGCAAAGCGCAACGCTTGAGCCGATCTTATCCGACAATGCACTTACGCAATAGCTCGGCAGCATCACTTCGTACGCGACCGGCCCTACCTGCACCAGGGCGCTACTGCTGTCAAGTTTAAGAAGTTTGCCCTCTATTCTGGCGATCATACATTTCTTCAATATTTAGCCCCCCAGTTTACTGGGGGGTTTCCGCCGGTTGCATTGCCCGAAGCGAATTTTCGCAGCACAGCGCCGCGGCGATAGCGTCCGCGACATCGCTCGGCTCCGGGATTTGCGGCAAAGATAGAATCGTCTGGATAGTCCTTTGCACCTGTTCTTTTGACGCCCTGCCATTTCCGGTAAGCGACTTTTTTATGCGAGTGGCACTGAAACTTCGGACATCAACGCCGGCTTGCGCACACCTTTGTAATATAACGCCCCTTGCGTGTCCCATCAATATCGCTGTCCGTGGATGTGTATAGTGCGAGTACAACTGCTCGACAGCAACAATCTGGGGGCCGAACTTTTCCAGAAGACAGTCCATATCCGCAGCGATTTGATTCAGTCTCGCCTCTAAAGCTGAGCCGGCGGATGTTCGCAGAACGCCCGCTTCAACAAGCCTGCCGCCGTCGCCATCGCTTTCCAAGCACGCGTATCCGCAGACCTGCAAACCGGGATCAATACCGAGTATTTTCATTTCCACCTCCAGACAGTTGTTCCGTCCGTCCGGTCTTCAAGAACGATGCCCACTTCGTCTAACAGGGAACGGACCCAATCCGCTTTGGTGAAATCCCTCTGTTTACGTGCTGTTGTTCGGTTCTCGATCATGACTCTGATAAGATCATTGAGTGTTGCCTGCTTTTGTTTCGGGACAATCTCAACCTTCACATCATCACTCACGCCAATCCCATCATGTATATTAACCACAAAGCTTTTAGCCGGCGCGGCCACACTGATTGCCGGGACTATGATACCTAACACGTCCCCGCCCAGGTTGGTGAACATTTCATCCAGTGCCCGCAAAGTTCCCGTGTTTGTCGTTTTGTCTTCTGACAACTCATTTGCCAGTCTAACCAGTTCAAACATGACCCCAAGGGCAACTGCCGTATTCATATCGTCATTCATGCCCGTTTCAAACTTTTCTCTCAACTTGCCCAGATGCTCCGTTACTTTTCCGCCGGCTTTGCCCTCTGGTGCCGCGTCCATTTTTTTCCGCGTTGCACGAACCAACTCGTCGATTTTCTCGTAGCCGCTCTGCGCTGCATACAGAGACGCATCGGAGAAATCCAGAGGGCTTCTATAATGGCTGGTCAAAATCAACTGTCTTATCGCCAGCGGGTCATAGCCTCTGGTCAGCTTCTCATGCTCACCTGCAAACGCCTGCTTGAGAGTTATAAAGTTATTCAGGCTCTTGCCCATCTTCTGGCCATCGACTGTCACCATATTATTGTGAATCCAGTATCGCGCAAACTGCACGTCATTCGCAGCCTCGGATTGAGCGATTTCGCACTCGTGATGTGGGAATTGGTTTTCCAGTCCGCCGCCGTGGATGTCGAACGGCTGGCCGAGATATTTGGTGCTCATAACCGAGCACTCCAGATGCCAGCCCGGGAAGCCCATTCCCCACGGGCTCGGCCACTGCATAATGTGGTTTGACTCGGCCTTTTTCCACAGGGCAAAATCAACCGGATCCTTTTTGTCGGGCGAAACCTCTACTCGGGCACCGGCTAACATCTGGTCAACGCTTCTGCCCGATAGTTTGCCGTACCCGCTGAATTTGGATACATCGAAATAAACCGAGCCGTTGGCCTCGTATGCGTAGCCTTTTTCAAGGAGTATTTTTACCAGCTCTATCTGCTCGACTATATGGCCGCTGGCGCGCGGGCTGATGTCCGGCCGAACGCAGTTAAGTTTGTCCATATCCTCAAAGTAGCTGCGGGTGTAGTATTCCGCCAGAGCCATCGGATGCTTCTTTTCTTTTCTTGCTGCTTTAGCGATTTTATCTTCGCCCTGGTCGGCGTCATCGGTCAAGTGACCTACGTCGGTGATATTCTGCACGTAGGTGACGCTGTAGCCGAGGTATCGCAGATAACGAACCAGGATATCAAAGCTCACGTAGCTTTTTGCATGCCCTAAATGGGCGTGCCCGTACACCGTTGGCCCGCAGACGTATATCCCCACCCGGCCTTCGTTCAAAGGCTTGAATTCTTCTTTCCTTCTGGTCAGGCTGTTGTACAGTTGGAGTGCCACTTCTCTATCCTGAAGGAACGCAGAACACAGAAGGCAGAATTTAGAATACTGAATTCTGTCTCCTGTCTCCTGTATTCTGACTCCTGTCTTCTGTTCTTTACAGTGTTCTTCTGGGCTTCTTTCTCAAAAGAGCGATGGCTGTCGCGGCCATTGCCTGGCCGGCCCCTACGTCGCCGAGCCCATCGTTCGTTTTGGCCTTTACGTTCACGGCCGTAAAATCGGCGTCCAAAAGGCCGGCGATGCACCTTTTCATTTGCCCTTTGAAAGGGTCAAGTTTCGGCTCTTCTGCATGTATAGTCAGGTCAACGTTGACCACTTCCCATTTTTTTTCTTGGAGTTTTTCTTTTACGATCAGCAGAAGCTCTTTGCTGTCTGCATCTTTCCACCGCGGATCGGTATCGGGAAACAATGTCCCTATGTCACCCATTCCGCTGGCGCCGAGCAGGGCATCTATCACGGCGTGCAAGGCCACATCGCCATCGCTGTGGCCGGCCAGTCCCGCTGGGTATGGCACGTAAATTCCGCCCAGCATCAATTTTCTGCCGGCCTCTATCCGATGTATGTCGGTGCCGATGCCGCTTCGATATTCAGCCTCGGGTCCCTCGATCACAATAGTCCCTTCGTACTGGGGACATCCGTCCCGACAATTTTAGTAGCCTGCGCAAGTGCCTGGCCCATCCCCTTGAAAATCGCTTCAGCGATATGATGACTGTTTGTGCCGTACGGCACGTTTACGTGCAGATTGAACTTGCCCGTGTTGGCAAAGCTCCGGAAAAACTCTTGCAGGCACTCGACGTCAAAATCGCCGATTTTATCTGTTCGGTACTCAACGTTGTACACGCAGTTTGCTCTACCGGATAAATCCAAAGACACATTCGCCAGAGCGTCCTCCATCGGCACGGAGCTATGGCCGTACCTGGCTATGCCTTTTTTATCGCCGAGCGCTTTGAGCAAACACTCGCCCAAACATATTGCGATGTCTTCCACCGTATGGTGGGCATCAACGTTCAGATCGCCTTTGGCTCTGACTACAAGGTCGATTTTCCCGTGCTTGGCTAAATGGGTAAGCATGTGGTCTAAAAAACCGATGCCGGTATCGATCTGGTATTTACCGACGCCATCGAGGTTAACTTGACAGCTAATATCGGTTTCTTTTGTCTTCCTGCGAATTTTGGCGGTTCTTTTTTTCATCAGGCTTCTGTCCTATTCTGACAGGGTCTCTTTTAAAGCAGAGATTAGTTTTTCGTTTTGCTGCCTCGTTCCCACTGTTATTCTTAATTTATCGCCCAGTCCCGGCAAGTCAAAGTACCTAACATAGATATTGCGCCGAATCAATTTATCATAAATTTCGCTTGCCGGATAGTTGCTCTTGGCAAGCACAAAATTGGCGAAACTACTGGGGACTTCGAAATTTAACGCCCGCAGTTGTTCGGTCAATTCCTGGCGGTCTGTCTTTACTTTCTCGACATTTTCTTTGAAATACTGCTGGTCTTTTATCGCTGCGGTTGCTACTGCAATAGCAACGGCATCTACATTATAGGAGTCCTTGACTTTCATAAGCCCGGCAATCAGCTCTGGCTGAGCAATTGCATAGCCGAACCGTAGCCCGGCAAGTGAGTAACCTTTGCTCATTGAGCGAAGCACGATCACATTGTCAAAATCGCGGACCAGTCGGGCACAATTTTCCTCTGCAAAATCAACATAAGCCTCATCAACCAATAATACTCCGTCCAGTTCGTCTGCCAGCGATGTTATCTCCCCAACACTTATGAAGCTGCCGGTCGGGGCGTTGGGATTGCAGACTATGGTCAGAGCCGCACCTGTTCCTGCCAGTTTAGGCGGCAGATTGAACTCGTCATCGAACGGAATTTCAATTGCCTTGCAGTTTTGCAAATTCGCCAGCACTGGATACAGCGAATACGTCGGAGTAGGATATGTGGCAGGCCGATTCTGGTCGCAGAACGCCCGGAAAGCCATGCTCAATAGCTCGTCTCCGCCGTTGCAGCACATAATGTAGTCCGGCTCGACGTTATTGACTTCTGCCGCCGCTTGGCGGAATTCATTGCCGAGCGGGTCAGGATACCGGCGAAGCTGCTCCCCACTTATTTCCGCCAGGACTTTCATCACAGTCGGCGAGGGTGGATAGGGATTCTCGTTGGTGTTCAGCTTTATGATGTCCTTCTGCTTGGGCTGAAAACCCGGCTCATAACCTTTTGCTGTTTCAACATTTTCTCGAAAATAACCCATTACTTAGCCGTATTTCGTGTTGTGTATGACGCACGACGAATTAAAAGTCCTATTTTTGGCAGTAGTCTATCAGGCGGGCAATTTCACTGCGAAGGTCTCTGCGGTGCACAATCATATCCACAAAGCCGTGCTCCAGCATAAACTCAGCGGTTTGGAATCCTTCCGGCAGCTCCATTTTTATTGTCTCGGCTATGGTACGAGGTCCCGCAAAACCAATCATTGCGCCTGGCTCAGCTATTGTGACGTCACCCAACATTGCAAAGCTGGCTGTCACCCCGCCGGTAGTAGGGTCTGCCAGAACCGAGATGAAAAGACCGCGGGCCTCGTCGAATTTGGCAAGTGCCGCAGCGGTTTTAGCCATCTGACCAAGTGAAACCACGCCCTCGTGCATCCTGGCGCCGCCGGAGCAGCTAACCACTACTAAAGGCAGCGACTGTTCTACCGCCTCATCTACCGCTGCACATAGTTTTTCGCCGACCACATAGCCCATTGAGCCCATCAAGAAGTTTGGCTCCATCACGCCTAAAATGACGCCCCTACCCTTAATAAAGGCCTTGCCGATTCGCATTGCTTCTTTGACTCCGCATTTTTTCTCGTCGGCTTTAAGGCGCTGTTTGTACGTTGTTCCGCGGAACTTGAAGCCCAGTGGGTCACCGGCAGTCAGGTCGCCTAATATTTCCTGGAAGGATTCCTCATCGACCAGGTACTTAATTCGCGTAGCCGCCTGAATGCGAAAGTGGTGATCGCACTGCGGACAAACGTTAAGATTCTCCTCGACGGTCCTTTTATAGAGCATGTGCTCACAGCCGGGGCAGCGCAGCCACAGTCCCTCGGGCATCTCCTTTCGAGGCCTGAGCGAAAAGCCATCCCACTTTGATTTAAGCTCTTTGGCCATACGCCTCTCGAATGGCATTTATTGCGGCAGCACGGTCGGGCTTTGAAAATATTGCGTGGCCTGCTACTAACGTGTCGGCGCCATAAGAAACCACAATGGGTGCGGTCTGCGAGTCTATCCCGCCGTCAACCTCGATTCTGATTCCAGGGCCGACCATTTTTCTGATTGCAACGATCTTTTTTGCCGCTTCCGGCATAAATTTCTGCCCGCCAAAACCAGGCTCAACCGTCATCACCAGAACCATATCACAAAGAGGAGCAACATCGTTTATTGCTTCAACCGGCGTTTTGGGATTCAGACATATCCCTGCGGTGACACCTTGTTCGTGTAATTCGCCAATGAGCTTTTTCGGCTCGTCGATGGCTTCAATATGGAACGTTATATGATTGACGCCGGCCTCAATAAAATGCTCGGCGTACCTTGCCGGCTCACTTATCATCAAGTGGCTGTCAAAAACGAGCCTGCTCACCTTGCGAAGCTTGGCGATTACCGGTGGCCCGATCGTGATATTGGGCACAAAGTGACCATCCATAACGTCCAGATGCACCATATTCACGCCCGCAGCCTCAACCGCCGCTATCTCGTCCGCCAAGCGGGCAAAGTCCGCATCCAATATTGATGGCACAACCTCAATTGTTCCGGCCTTCGGCAATCGCATTTTCATAACTACTTGCTACTGGTTATGTCCGAGTGAGACAAAGCGATACTTTTGCCATATTGACTTCAAAACGGGGTAACGATGTGAATCTGTTTTAGTCTTTTAATAAGCTGTTCAGCTCGTTCCATATCCTCATATCTTCGGCCTGGTCGCATAGCTTTCGGGCCCAGTTTTGAAGGTAAGCCATATCCAGTCTCTTTTTGTGCCTGAGGATTACTTTCTCGGCATCTAATAAGTCCTGTTTGCGACCGGGTATAACCTTAAACAGGATTAAATCCTCGGGAGTCGGGAAAAACGCTTTTATACCGTATAACCTGACTATCTGTCTCCTCCTAAATGCCTCGTCCTCAAAATCAGTTGAGGCAACAATAAAATCGACGTGAAAATCTCCATAGTTTATCTGAAAAGTTCCCGTTTGCACTGCTGTTTTGATGCACTTTTTCTTGGAAACTTTAAACCCGGCCTTTTTAGCCTTATCTAAAAAGTCAACAATGTTCTCCTGGCTAAGGTTTATATCAACATCAACGTCTCCCGTAACCCTCGGCTCACCCAGAGTTCCGACTGCAATACCTCCGATTATCAGGTACTTGTATTTGCGCCTATGTAGGAAGATTACAACCTTTTTATAGACTTCTTCTAATAAGATTCTCATTCTTTTTATTCTGGCCCAGACTTTTTTTAAGACATAATGGCTTATCCTCGAAGAAATTCCTGCGCCATTCCCAGATAAGGACGGATGAAATCAGACTCTCCTCAAGTCGTATTGCCTTGTTCCGTGTCAAATTTCTGAGCCACCGCTTTTGCTGCTGCTGCAGCTTTTCAGCCCTTTTTTTATCCAGCAAATGCTGATTGTTTCTGAGTCTTTTCATCTTATGCAAACCGGCGGTAAAACCGCCGGCTGAATACTTTACTTGTCATCGAGGATTTCGATACACTTGAACTTCTTTCCCTCTAATAGTTCAAGCGACGCCCCTCCGCCGGTAGAAACATGGCTTATCCTGTCTACGAGATTAAGCTTCTCGACGGCACTTGCGCTGTCGCCGCCTCCAATCACGCTGCGGGCGCCTTTGTCAGTAGCTTCCGCAACCGCCAGGGCCACCGCCTTGGTTCCCTCATCGAAGGGCGGCATTTCAAAGACGCCCATCGGGCCATTCCAAACAACGGTCTTTGCACCGAAAAGCTTCTGGGCAAAGAGCTTCCTTGTGGCTGGACCAATGTCCATTCCCTGCCAGTCGCGTTCGATGTCACCGGTGACTACCTTGTGCTTGGCGCCGGCTTTGAATTCGCGGGCAATCACCGTATCGACCGGCAAAACCACTTCGCAGCCGATGTCCCTTGCCTGGTCCTGCAGGGCGGCAGCTTTATCGAGGAAACCATCTTCGCACAGGCTTTTGCCGATCGCGCGGCCTTGCGCCTTGAAGAACGTGTAGGCCATTGCACCGCCGATCAGTATGCTGTCGACTTTGTCCAGCAGATTCTCAATTACGCCTATCTTGTCGGAAACCTTCGCTCCGCCAAGTATAGCCACAAACGGCTTTTGCGGATTATCGAGGGTTTCTCCCAAAAACTTCAGCTCCTTTTCCATCAAAAAGCCGATGACTCTGGGCTTGCCTTTCATCGCTAACGGCACGGTATACATTGAAGCGTTGTCTCGATGGGCGGTGCCGAAGGCATCGTCAACATAAATATCTGCCAGTTCAGCGAGCTGCTTAGCGAAATTGTCTTTGGCCGCTCGAAGCTCTTTATCTTCTTTTGCCGCCTTATCCTTTATGACTTCTTCCCTATGAAACCGGACATTCTCCAGCAGCATGCAATCGCCCGCTTTGAGAGTTTTTGCCTGCGTTTTGACCTCAGGCCCAATACAATCATTGGTAGAGGCGACCTTTTTACCCAGCAGCTCCGATAGGCGTTTTGCTACCGGCGCAAGGCTATATTTACCGTCACGCTCGCCCTCGGGTCTGCCAAGATGGCTCATTAGAATAAGTGTACCACCTCTATCCAGAATGTTCTTTATTGTCGGCAGCGCCTTGACGATTCGGTCATCGCTGGTGATATTGCCGGCGTCGTCCAAAGGCACATTAAAGTCGCATCGCATCAGGACTTTCTTGCCCTTGACTTCAATATCCGCAATGGTTTTTTTTGCCATATTTTTGTCTACCCCAACGCAATCTACTAGCTGACGGCGGGCTTCCTACAGCAGCTTCGCCATTCTCTCCATAATATCCACGGTGCGGTTTGAATAGCCCCACTCGTTGTCATACCAGCCAACAGCCTTAACTGTTTTGCCAATTACCATTGTGCACAGCGAATCGAAGATGCACGAAGCAGGATTGTTGATAATGTCGCTGCTGACAATCGGCTCATCGCAATAAACCAGAATGCCTTTCATCGGCCCGGACGCTGCCTTCTTCATCGCCTCATTCACTGCCCCGACCGTAACATCCTTTTGAACGTTGACCACCAGGTCAACAACGCTACCCACTACGACCGGCACTCTCAAAGCAAAACCGTCGAGCTTGCCTGCAAGCTCCGGAACGACCTCGCCGATGGCTCTAGCGGCACCGGTGGTCGTTGGGATAATGTTCATCGCCGCTGCGCGTGCCCGGCGTAAATCTTTGTGTATCATATCCGCAACTCGCTGGTCGTTGGTATAGGCGTGAACGGTCGTCATAAGCCCGCGCTCGATGCCAAATGTGTCACTTAGTACCTTCGCCATCGGCGCAAGGCAATTTGTCGTGCAGCTTGCATTCGAGACGCAATTGATCTTCTTTGTCAGTTTCTTGTCATTGACGCCCATAACGATAGTCGCCTCGATCTTATCTTTGGCCGGCACGGTCAAAACTACTTTCTTGGCGCCCGCCTTTAGGTGGTCGGCGTATCCGCCTTTGGGCGACTCAGCGGACGTGAACACCCCGGTTGACTCGACAACGACATCGACGCCCATATTTTTCCACGGCAGTTCAGTCGGCACCTTTACTGCGAGCACCTCAATCGTCTTGCCGTTAATAACCAGCGAATTCCCCTTCGCTTCGACGGTGCCATTCCATTTGCCCATCACGGTATCGTACTTGAACAGATGCGCAAGACTCTTGGCATCGGAAAGGTCGTTGACAGCCACTAACTCCAGGTCGCCCTGCCTTTGGACAATAATTCTTGCTACCGCTCTACCGATTCGGCCGAACCCATTAATTGCAACCTTTGTTGCCATTTTACAGATCTCCTTATTTTCAGTACTGTAAACACGGTTTTTCGTCTGTTTGGTCTCAGTCCAACCGTTGGCCTGGACTCGATGAGAGCATTACTTTATTGACAATCCGGCTGCCTGTCAAGGATTTATTCCACATCGGCTGTATGCCTGTACGCCATACCCTAAATTTTCGATACCAAACCAGCGACTATACACGTCTTATTACGTAGGATGAAGCCTACAGTTGCAAAATCAGCCATTGCCGGTGTGGTCATTGGCATTACACTATTGGCGGTGAACCACTTTGTTCGCCGCGACCCCTGCTTCCGCAGGGGCGGGCTTGTCTCCGCGAAAGGAGGAATGGGACCCATCGACATCAAGCTGCCTAAACCCATGTTCCAGGGAACAAAAGAGAATATTCGCGTGGCTAACCTCAGGAAGCTGCCGGTTGAGCCACGCCCGCCATTTTTAGCACCTTTAGGAACAAGAAATGTCGCTTTGGGCAAGCCGGTTTTTGCCAGTGATGAATCTCCAATCATCGGGGAACTCGAAATGATCACCGATGGTGACAAGGAAGCAGCCGATGGCAGCTACGTGGAGTTGGGCCCATTTCTGCAGCAGGTTACTATTGACCTGGAAGCTCAGCACCAGATATACGCGATTCTTGTATGGCACTATCACAAGCAGCCGTGCGTCTATTTCGATGTGATAGTGCAGGTCGGCGACGACCGCGACTTCATCACAAACGTCCGGACTCTTTTCAACAACGACATCGACAATTCAGCCGGGCTGGGCGTGGGAAAAGATATGCACTACGTCGAGACCAACCAGGGCGAACTCATTGATGCCAAGGGCGTACGTGCTCGATATGTTCGGCTTTATAGTAATGGCAATAATGCCAGCGATTTGAATCACTATATCGAGGTCGAGGTCTACGGCAAAGCCGTTCAGTAGACCCTTCAGTTCCGACCAGAAGACGCTGTTGAACAGGTGAGGCCGAGCCGTTCACTCGGCTTTTTTGCAGCCTTCCGGGCAGCAATCGTGTGTGTTATCCTGGTTGCTCTGCCACTTTTCCATTTTTTTGTCGCAAACACCCCGAATCCTGCACTATATACTGAGAGCACGAATCCTGACGAGTTTTTGAGGTGCTGAAGATGTCTGAAACTGACCAATACTATGTTGAGCGTTGTCTGGATGGCCATCCGGATGATTTTCGCTACCTGGTGCGGCGCTACCAGGGAGTTTTGTTAGCTCACCTGGCGGGAAAACTGGGCAACAAAGATAAGGCTGACGAGGCTGCCCAAGAAAGCTTAGTGCGGGCGTATTTCAAAATGGACAGCTTAGAAAAGCCCGACTCATTCTTTTCCTGGCTGCTGGGCATCGCCGACCGCGTGGCAAAAGAGCATCAAAGACAAGAACAGATCCGCCGACAACGAGAGGCAATCCGCTTATTCTCAGAAGAAGCACTCAGCCCGGAATTCTCGCAGGATTACGCGCTCGAGGCGGCCATCGCCGAACTGCCTGAGGCATATCGGCAGGTCATTTTGCTTCGGTATTATGGCCATCACTCCTGCAATCAGATTGCCGAGAAACTCGATATGCCTTTGGGGACGGTCACAAAAACGTTGTCACGGGCCTACGCTGTGCTCCGCGAATCGTTGCAGCATGAGTGTAGTGAGATTGGTGAGGTGTAACTATGAACTGCGCAGAATACAAAGAACTGTTAGTCGGCTATGTTGAAGGTCTTCTGGATGAGACCGAAAAACGGTCGGTCGCCCAGCATCTGAAGGATTGTGCCGTGTGCCGGGCGGAGCTGAAAGAGACAAGCAATCTTTGCAGCCGGCTGGTCAATAATGGCAAAAATCTCGCACAGACAAATCTTGAAGACGCGGTGCTGGAGCGAATCATTAGAGAACAGAACGTCAGGCTCAAAGCCACCAGCAAAGTTGGCGCAAGCCTGAATATAAGGAGAATAATCATGAAAAGTAAGATAACGAGGTTGGCTGCCGCCGCAGCGATAATTGTGGCGACAGTGCTTGGACTGCACTTGTTTAACCCATTGCGAGCAACTGTAACCTTTGCCGAGGTCATAAAACCTATCCTCAATGCTCGGACGGTAGTTCTCGACTTCATCGTGGGAAGCGAAGAAACCGGGCCGGTGATGCACGAGATCGTCGTAGGTTCGAGAATCAGAAGGACATTCTCAAATATGGCCACTATCATGGTATTTGACCTCGATAAGGGCAAGATGCTCACGTTGGACCCACCGAGCAAGGGTGCGGCCTACGTTGACATACAGGGGCCGCTTCGGGAAGGAATGAGAAACCTGATAGAATTTGTCCGTAATGCCGTTATCAGGGTGAAAGACCGGCCCGATATACCGGTCCAGGAGCTTGGCCAGCGGGAGATTGACGGGCGAAAAGCTGTCGGATTCCTGGTTCGCAGCCATAATGAAGAGGTTACGATCTGGGCTGATTCCAAGACGGCTCAGCCGATACGCATAGAGCTGCTAATAGGACAAACACTTTACATTCTCAAGAATATTGAATTTGATGTGCCGGTAGATGAGACGCTTGTCAGCATGGATGTGCCCGCCGGCTACAAATTAAGCGACAAACAGTTCGATATGAGTAACTTCACCGAGCAGGATTTTATAACGGTCCTTCGACTTTGGGCGGAGCACGTGCTTGGCGGCAGCTTCCCGCAGAGCCTCAGCGTGGGCGATTTAATGAGCCAGACCCCTGTGATAGGAGAGAAAATCGGTCAATTGAATATTTCCGACGAAGAAAAAACACAGCTTGGCATGACAATGGGACGCGGTTTACTGTTCTTCCAGCAGCTTGATCCGACTGGTGTTACTTGGCACTATGCCGGAAGCGGCGTAAAGCTCGGCGATGCCAGCAAGGCAGTATTCTGGTATCAGCCGAAAGGCTCCGCAACCTACCGCGTCATCTACGGCGACTTGAGCATCAAGGATGTCGCTCCGCAGGATTTGCCGAATAAATAGACATAACGTGTTAAAGAAGGAAGGTGCAAAATGAAACAATTTAATGTCAATAACTTGCCATTGTTGTCTATTGCCTTCGGGCAGAAGGGAAGGTGCGAAATGAAAGTGTGTAAGATTCCAATGGTCGTCATGTCGTTGCTTGGGTTCGGTCTATTATCAGGATTTGATGCCCTGCCTGCGTACGCCGATTTCACCTTCGGCGAGCCGGTGAACATCCAATCTGATTTCCCGTTCCTCGACATCGCGACCGAAACGGTCGACTGTTTCTCCGCGGATGGGCTGGAAATGTACTTCGGATCGCCGCGCGCCGGTGGACAGGGCGACTATGATATTTGGGTAAGCAAACGGGCCTCGGTCGAGGACGACTGGGGTCCTCCGGAAAATCTCGGGGCGACTGTCAACAGCGCGGGCCCGGACCAAGGCGCGTCCATCTCCGCAGATGGGCTGTCGCTCTATTTCACTCACGACGTAGGTCCAGCCGGTCGTCTGTATGTGGCGAAGCGGGCAACCAAGCAGGACAACTGGGGGACTCCCGTCAGCGTGGGAGCGGCGGTAAACACGGCCAGCGCCGTGCAGCAGTGCATTTCCGCGGACGAACTGGAGTTGTATTTCCAATCCCCTCGCCCCGGCGGGTACGGCAGTTACGACCTATATGTAGCAGCGAGGGAGAGCACGGATGACGATTGGGGTCCGGCGGTCAATCTCGGCCCGACCATCAACTCGCCGAGCTGGGATGGCTGGCCCAGTATCTCGCCTGATGGCCTATTGCTCTTCTTCTGTTCCAACCGCCCCGGGGCCCATCCCTGGGGGGACATCTATGTGGCGAGACGGGCCAGCCGCTCTGCTCCCTGGCAGCCGGCGGTAAATCTGGGACCCATTGTCAACCGAACGTGCTGGAATGCGCCCTTCGTGAGTGCCGATGGCTCCGCCCTGTACATCCGCTGCGACCCCAACTGCGATATGACGTATTGGATTTACAAAGCGCCGATTCTCCCCGTCGTGGACTTCAGCGGCGACGGCAAGGTTGACCTTCGGGATGTGGGTTTACTACTGATGATAGGCTGGGGCACTGACAACTCGCGCTATGACATCGGGCCCATGCCCTGGGGCGACGGCATCGTAGACTCTAAGGATTTGATGGTCCTGGCACAGCACGGGGCTATGCTCGCCGGCGATGTCAACTATGATGGCGTGGTAGACTTCTTTGACCTTGTGGAACTGGCCAAGAATTGGCTCCGACAAGGACCTTGAGGCCGGCAGTTTCTGGACCGGCCTGATTGACTGTGTTTGGCCCTACGACCGGGCAGTGACGCCTTGATGGCAATATTGTCGTGACATAGAAAGTGAAAGGGCTGACGGCTCGACACACTGCCAGCCTTTTTTATTTGGAGTGTTATTGGCTCAGACTCGGGACACTTTTACAAATGTGGGCCAAGTAAAGCTTGTGCAAGCAAGGTGGATAATCCAGCTTTAGAACTCTGTCCGCGTTTAGCCGTCGCCGGTTCCAGCGACGGCTTTTTACTTTATATGCTTAACGATGGGGACAGAATACAGCAATTTTTTTGCATTCGGGGTTTTTGATATTCGTCTTTATAATGGTAATAGATTTAGGTGCTCATTGTGGACGATCGTTCAGATGAAATCCTGGCCGTCGCCTCGCGTCAAGGCGACAAGAGCGCGTATGCGATACTTGTCGAGCGCCATTACAGGCACGTTTTCGCAATGTGTTTTGGTATCCTCGCAGATGTTCACGACGCCGAAGACATCGCTCAGGATGCTATGCTGAAAGGCCTGTTGAAGATAGCAGAGCTTCGCGAAAGTGAGCAGTTCGGGCAGTGGATCTTGCAGATCGCTAGGAATCTTTGCATTGATTTGCTTCGCAGACAAAAACGTGTAAAGCTCGCTGCTAATGACGCCGCCAATTCCGGCGGAGCACAGCCTCGACAAACAACTAATGAGAATCACGACCTCCACTGGGCCATCAGCCGATTGCCCAAAGAGCTGCGGATACCTCTGGTAATGTATTACTTCGACAACAAGAACGCCAAAGCAATAGCTGAAAGGCTAGACATCTCCCACTCCGGAGCTTGTCAGAGAATCAGATCGGCGAGGCAACAACTGCACGAGCTGCTAATAGGAAAATTGCAAGATGAATAGCGTTTGTGACAAAATGAGAGACTACATCGCCGACATGGTCACGGGGACATTGTCGCAAGATGATGCCAGGATGTTAAACCAGCACCTAAAGCAATGCCCAACCTGTAGGGACTATGCGCATCAGTTGGAAAAAGAAGATCTGTTACTGAGTGAGCTATTTACAAGTATTAGTGTTGATATGACAAACAGGCAGCAGCGGGTCCTTGAAGCCATAGAAGGCTGCCGCCTGCCCAAGCAGAGTAGACCATCTTCAATATGGAGAACTATTATGAAAAGCAGAATTACAAAATTAGCAGCCGCAGCAGTGATCATTGTAGCGGCTGTCATAGCCCTTCAGCAATTCACGGCTGGAACGCCAACTTTTGCTCAGGTGATTCAGCCTATACTCAACGCCCAGACTGCGATATTAGACATAATTGTTGGCGAAGAAGAAGCAGGTGGGCCAGTCATACACGACATGGTGATGGGTTCACGGATCAGAAGGACCCTGTCAAACGCCCCAGACGTGGTAAGCATCATCGACCTGGAATCGGGCAAGATTCTGGTGCTTACCAGCCCCACGAAAGAGGCGGTGTATATTGATTTGAAAGGGCTGCCGTCGATACCAAACTATATGGAGAGATTGAGAAATGTAATCGCTAAATTACAGGAACATCCGGAATTCACAGTTGAAGAGCTTGGCAGGCAAGAGGTTGCCGGCCAGAAAGTGATCGGTTTTCTTGCCAAGCACCCCGAAGCTGAGATTACAATCTGGGCCGACGCCAAAACGGCGCTGCCTGTGCGGATTGAACAGAATGAAGGGCAGATGAAGGTCATCTGCAAAAACATCCAGTTTGACGTGCCGATGGGAAAATCGTTATTCAGCATGGATGTTCCCGAAGGATATAAACTGCAGCAGACGGAAATTGACCTGCAAGGTTCTACAGAGCAGGACTTCATCGACGGGCTGCGTGTTCGGGCTGAGGTGCTCGGCAACGGCCAATTTCCCGACAGTGTGGCAGTTGAAGACTACATCAAAGAGGCTCCCGCTATCGGCAAGAAGCTGGGAGAACTTGGGCTATCCGAAAAAGAACAAGCAGACCTGGGAATGAAACTTGGCCGACATCTGCTGTTTATCCGCTTCTTCAAGGGCGAAGGCCAATGGCACTATGCCGGAAAAGGCGTAAAACTTGGTGACGCCCAAACTGTAATATTCTGGTATCAGCCGAAAGGCTCACAGACCTACCGCGTAATCTATGGCGACTTGAGCGTCAAGGATGTCGCACCGGAGAATCTGCCGAAGTAAATGTGTTGACCGAATCTGAGATTATGCACAAAGGCCGGGCTTTTTGCCCGGCCTTTTCTTTTGCGCGCTGACGCAACCGACGTCACCCGGCGAACAATTCAAGGACATCTACTAAAAATGAAGCCTCAAAATATGTAAAATGCACCTTGACGACCGTGATATAAGGTGAGAGCGCTCTTTTGCCCGGGAATAGTGAGCCGGAGATGATCGAAGACGAACTTTTGAAGTGGAAATTCAAGCTTGGCAGCCGCGAAGCCTTGTCTCGCATCTACCAGAAATACGTCCACAGTCTGCTGAGCCTGGCCATGGGTCTTTTGAACGATCCCTATGAGGCTGAAGACGTGGTGCAGGACGTGTTCGTCTCTTTTGCCAAGAGCGCCGGCTCATTCGGCCTTAAAGGCAGTTTGAAGGCCTACTTGGCCAAGAGCGTCGTCAACCGTGCGCGAGACAGGCTGCGCTGGGGGCATGCCTCGGGGCGTCGCATGAACAAATATGCCACGGTGCCCCCGGACCCGGGCGAATTGGATCAGCCGCTCGTTTACGGTGAGCGATGTGAGCAGCTCAGTCGTGCCCTTGCCGAGCTGCCCTACGAGCAGCGTGAGGCCGTCCTGCTGAAAGTCAAGCAGGATATGACACTCAAACAGATCGCCAGGCTCCAGGGAGTCTCGGTCAGCACGGCTCACGGCCGATACCGGTATGGCTTAGAAAGTGTATGAAAAGTAACCTTTTGTCCGATAACTGATATATGGACAGAAGGAGTTATCCAAGCGATCTGACAGATGAACAGTGGAACTTGACCGAGCCTTTCCTGCCAGCGGCCAAGCCCG
>Ga0315279_10001793_pt1 | contig 34455 bp, 30 predicted proteins | sample YL17G06_20_MG_FD_203694 | JGI IMG/M metagenome (GOLD analysis project Ga0315279, IMG submission 203694) | Sediment microbial communities from Yellowstone Lake, YNP, Wyoming, USA - YL17G06_20 | ecosystem: Environmental > Aquatic > Freshwater > Lake > Sediment | place: USA: Wyoming | collected...
TCTTGATCAGGGCGGCCAGCCCGGAGACGTAAGGCGCGGCGAAGGACGTCCCGTCCCCGTAGGCATAGGGGAGGACGTCGGGGCCCCAATACCAGGTCGGCACGGTCGACAGGATCCGCACTCCGGGCGCGGCTACGTCGATGCGGGACCCGAAATTGGAAAACGCGGCGCGGGAATCGTTGTAATCGGTGGCCGCCACGGAGAGGACATAGGTATCGTAGGCGGCCGGATAATAAACGTTGCCGCCGTCGTTCCCGGCTGCGGCGACGATGACGACGCCCTTGTCGTAAGCGTATTTCAAGGCGGCGCGCAGGGTTTCCGTCCCGGTTTCCGAGCCCAGGCTGAGGTTGATGACGGCCGCGCCGTTGTCGGCGGCCCACAAAATGCCCGCCGCGATCTTGTCGGTCGAGCCGAAGCCGGTGTTGTCCAGGACCTTGACCGGCAGGATCTTGCAGTTCCAAGCCACGCCGGCGATGCCTTCGCCGTTGTCGCATTGGGCCCCGATGATCCCGGCAACCATGGTCCCGTGCCAGAAATCGTCGGTGGCGTCGTTGTCGTTGTTGATGAAATCCTTGCCGCTGTTCTTGATCTTGTTTTTGAGATCGGGATGGGCCATGTCGACGCCGGTGTCGACCACGGCCACGACGATGTCCTCCCGGCCCTTCGTTTCCTCCCAGGCGGCCGGGGCCTTGATGTCGGCCGTGGCCTTGCCCTGCGGGCTGCCGGGGACGCTGCCGATCACCTGGCCGGTATTGGACAGGGCATACTGGTACTTGAAGAGGGGATCATTGGGGGTGACCAGGGCGCGTAGCATGACGTTGGCTTCGGCATATTCGACGTCCGGGTTCTGGCGCAGGGCGCTCACCATCTCCTCCACCGTCAGGTCCGCAGGGATCTCCATGACATAGACGCCCAGGCGGCTGATTTTTGTCACGACCTTCGACTGATAGGCGACGATTGTCGCGGCCTGGAGAGCGACCGGCAGGGATTTGCGGAATTTGACCAGGACCTGCCCGTTCGCCTGAGTCGGCGCGAAGGGCACGCCCCTGGCGGCGATGGAGCGGATGTGAGCGGAGGGGACATGGGAGGCGAAGGACGCCGCGGCCAGGACGGTCGCCGCCCCCACGGCCAGAACGGCCAGGATCCGAGCGGAACGATGACGTGGGATGGTCATGGCGATTCTCCTTAGAACGAGAAGACGGCCCGCAGGGTCCCGCCCAGGTCGAGGCCCAGGCCCTGGCCGGTGCCCTTGCTGTAGGGGACGAAGGTCCCGGCGATTCTCAGGCTGAAGTTGGGAGACGGCTCATAGATCGTCCCGATATTCACGGCTACCGCCCCCTTGGAACTGACGGACTTGGCCTCCGAGCCGGTGAGGTTCCCGATCGTTTCATTGACCGTGAACGTTCCCCAGAGCTTGTCGTAGGCCGCCCCGATGAAGGGGGAGAAGAGCTCGAAACCGCGATAAATCACCGTCGGGCCGACCTGGACATGCATCCAGGTTCCCTTGGCGTCGAATTGGCCGCTGGTGTTCAGTTGGTCGATGGTGAAGAGCTTGGTCGTCCCCAGGGAGGCCAGGAACTGGGCATCGGCCGTAATCTCCCAGAATCCCGAGGCCGCCAGGGATTTTTGAATCTGAGCCCCGAGGACGAAGCCGTTGATGGCGCCGGCCTCGTAATCCAGGGAGAACGGAAGCTGGCGGAAGACCAGCCCGTTGAAATTAGACAAGGTGTATCCGCCGATGATCCCGAACGTGAAGCCGTGGACGATCTCGAAATCCAAGCTCATGTACCAGGTCGGCATGATCAGCGTGGACATGTAGGCGTCATTGTCCCAGGACAAAGTCCGGGAGAGGTATTCAAAATTGAAGCCCGGTTTCATGTGGATGCCGGCCGGCACGTCGTTCTGGGCTTGCAGACCCGCAGGGACGAGGGCCAATGCGGCCAGCACGGCCAGAATAGATTTATGGCGGAAACGGTTCATGGAGCCTCCTTATTTCTTGACCGGGACTTTGGCCGCCGCTTGAGCCGCGGCCTGCGTCTGCGCTTCCTTCAGCCGGTCTTGGGCCTTGGAAGCCAGCTTGCTCTTGGGGAAATCGGTGGTCAGCTTGATGAAGTAGGGCACGGCCTGGTCTGGTTTGCCCCATTCCTGGTAGGACGCTCCCAGGTAGTAGTAGACCTGATCCATGCCGGAATACGTCGGGTACGTGGTCAGGATCTCGGTCAGGCGACTCGTCGCGGCCTTGAAGGCCGTGGTCCGGTAATACTGTTCCCCGATGAGGAAAGCATGTTCGGCCAGCCGCTCCTCGCAATCCTTGATTTTTTCCCGGGTTTGTTTGGCTTCCTCACTGAGGGGGTAATTGGTCAGGACTTTTTTGAATTCGCCCAAGGCCTGCTGGGTCTTCTGCTGGTCCCGGCCGGGTTTGAGGGCCTTGTTGAAAAAGGACAGGGCGATGCGGTACTGGGCATAGGAGGCCGCCGGGCTGTAGGGGAAAAGCTGGATGAATTCCCGGTATTCGGCGGCGGCCAGGATCATGTTGCCCTCGTCGCCTTCATCGAAATAGGAATCGGCGATGGCCAGTTTGGCCCGCTGGGCGTAGTAGCTCTTGGGGAACGAGTCGATGATCTGGCGCATGTATAAGCGGGCTTTCTCGGCGTCCTTCTTGAGAAATTTCTCGCCTTCCTTGAACAGGGTCTCGTCCGAACTGGCCAGCTGGGGGGAGATTTCGACTTTCTTTGCGCCGCAACCGGCCGCGCTGATGACCAGAAGCCCGGCGGCCAGCGCCGCGATGATTTTTTGGGTCATGATGAAGATCCTTTTTTGGCCCCGCCGTTCCCCCCGGGGGCATAGAGGTTTTGGATGTATTCCCATTCCTGCCTCAAGCCGTCTTCCAGGCCGGTGCGGGGCGCGAAGCCAAGATCGCGGGCGGCTTTGGAGATGTCGGCCGAAGTATGCAACACGTCGCCTTTCTGGGCCTCGACGAAACGCCGGCGCACGGGCCGGCCGCTGACGCGCTCCAGGACGGCGAAGAGGGCGTCCAAACGCTCGCGATGGCCGCCGCCGACGTTGTAGACCTCGCCGGCCGGGCCGCGGTCCAGGGCGGCCAGGTTGGCGGAGACGATGTCTTCGACATACGTGAAATCGCGCGTCTGCCGGCCGTCGCCGAAGACGGTGATTTCGCGGCCCTCGAGGATGGCTTTGAAGAACTTGTGGAAGGCCATGTCCGGACGCTGGCCCGGTCCATAGACGGTGAAGAAACGCAGGGAGACGGCCGGAACGCCGTAGTTCTTGAAATACAGGAAGCACAGATCCTCGGCCGCCAGCTTGCTCACCCCATAGGGCGAAAGGGGATGGAGCGGGCTCGTTTCGCGCATGGGAAGGTCCGGCGTCAGCCCGTAGACCGACGAGGACGAGGCGTAGACGAATTTGCGCAAAGGGACGGCCTTGACCGCTTCCAGGAGGCGCTGAGTGGCGGCGATATTGTGCCGGATATACACGTCGAAGCTCTTGCCCCAGGAATCGCGCACGCCGGCTTGGGCGGCCAGATGGAAGACACCGTCTTTCCCCTTCAGAATCGTCCGCAGGGGGGCCTCATTGAGATCGGACTCGATCCAGCGGAAATTCGGCTCGCGCAGGAGCGGCGCCAAATTGCGCCTCTTGATCCGCCGGGGATAGAAATCGGTCAGGCAGTCGATCGCCGTCACCCGGTCGCCGCGGTCGAGGAGGCGCCGGGAAAGACGGGATCCGATGAACCCGGCCGCGCCCGTGACAAGGACATTCATGGCGTATTCACGCTCCGGGCGACGGCCTTGAGGCGGGCCACGGCCTGGACGGGATCGGGATGATTGAAGACGGCGTTCCCGGCGACGAAAATTTGCGCGCCGTCGGCGGCCAGCGCCGCCATGTTCTCGGCGTTGACTCCGCCGTCGATCTCGATGAGGGGACTCCGGCCGGAGCGCTCGGCGAGGCGCCGGCGCAGGGCCGCGATCTTCGGCCGGGACGCTTCGATGAAGGTCTGGCTGCCCCGCCCGGGATGGACGCACATGAGCAGGACGAAATCGAGGTCGTCGAGGATCTCGTCCAGGGCCGAGAGCGGCGTGGCCGGATTGAGGGCCACGCCGGCCTTCCGCCCGGCATCCCGCACCATGCGGATGTCCCGGTGCAGATGGGCCGTCGCCTCGACGTGGATGGAAACACAATCCGCGCCCGCTTCGATGAACCAGGGCGCCACTTCGTGCGGGTTATCGACCATCAGGTGGACATCGATCGGCAGGCGTGTTTTCTTTTTCAGCCAGGCGACCAGGCCGGGCCCGAAGGTCAGGTTGGGGACGAAATGGCCGTCCATGACGTCGACGTGGATCCAATCCGCGCCGCCGGCCTCGGCGGCCGCGGTGGCCTCCCCGAGACGGGAGAAATCGGCCGATAGGAGGGAGGGCGCCACGAGGATCATCTTACTTGCTGACCTCCAGCGCGATCTGGTTCTTCTTCTGGACTTTGTATCCGTGGACCGGAAATTGCTTGATGATGATGCCGGGCTCGAGCCCGGGATAGTACGAGGGGTGAATCTCGGCGACCTTGAAGTCGAGATCCTGCAGGCGGCGCAGAACGGTGTTGGACCGCTTTTCGATCAGGTCGGGCATGATGTAATAAAGTTCCCAGGCGCCCTGGCTGACCAGAAAGTTGACTGCCGTCCCGCGCGGCAGGGTCGTGTCGACCGGAGGAAACTGGGAAATGATCCGCCCCGCGGCGAATTGCGGCGTATGGATCTGGGAGACCCGACCTTTGCGCAGCCCGGCGTCTTTCAGCGCTTGAGTGGCCCACTCCAGGCTGCGGCCTTCGAGCTTGGGCATGGCCACTTTTTCGCTGCCCTCACTCAAGACGACCTTGACCATCCGGTGCGACTTGACCCGGGAGAGCGGCGGCGGATCCTGAGCGATGACCCGGCCTCTTTCGTAGCGGCTGTCGTACTGGTAGCCCTGGACACCGAGCGTGGTTTTTTTTCTGGCCGCCTCGGCCTTGGCTTCGTTCAGGGTCTCGCCCACGAGATCGGGCACGGTGACGAGTTCGCCCCGCAGAAGAATCTGCGAGGCCGCCACGGCTGAAGCGAAAAAGAGAACGACGTAGAGGAGGACGTAAAAAACGGGTTTAGCGATTGTCTTGTCCGGCATTCAACTTGTTGTCCGAAATCCCAAGAAAATCTATACCATATTCATCGAACGGTGTAAATCGCCAAAAGGTTGCGGGAGGCTGGGCACGGGGATGATGGGGAAAACACACTCGTTTTCCCTGGTGAGGAAATTGTCGGCGGGTCCTGCCTGCTCCGGCGTACCGTTCGCTTCACAAATCGTCGAACCTTTCTTTCTTCGCGAACGGCACTTCCGTCGCGTCACCCGCCAAGATTTTCCGAAAATCGTCGAATTATAATGCGGGCGAGGGGTGTTTGGGGAAAAACCCGTGCGACGACTAAGCGGGCACGGATTTTCGCCGAAGGCGAAAAGAGCGCGGGAGGAGCATCGGAGCGAGTTTTCCGCGCCGGGGAAAACGAGCGTGTTTTTACCCAAATGCCCCGAGCCCATTCGTTGTTTGTCCGGAAGCAATTCATTATAATGAACACGATTTTAAGCCAGGAGAAAACGCCGCCATGAAATATTCCGATTTCCGCAGCGACACCGTCACCAAGCCCACGGATAAAATGCGCCGGGCCATGGCCGAGGCAGAGGTCGGCGACGACGTCATCGGGGTCGACCCCACCGTCCAAAAGCTCGAGGCCCTGGCCGCCTCGGTCATGGGCAAGGAAGCGGCCCTGTTCTGTCCCTCGGGGACCATGGGCAATTCCATCGCCGCTAAGGCCTGGACGCACGAGTTGCAGGAAGTCATCGTCGAGGCGAAGTCTCACATCTTCAACCTCGAATCGACCCATCTGACCTTTATATCCCGGGTCACGCCCCGGCCGCTCGCGTCCGTCCGCGGCGCTATGGATCCGGATGACGTGGAACGGGCGATCAAGGTCCCCAACGTCCATACGCCCCAGACGACGCTCATTTGCGTCGAGAACACCCACAACAACTGGGGCGGCGCGGTCGTTCCGCTGGCCAATTTCCAGGCCCTGCGCGGCGTGGCCGACCGCCACGGCCTGAAGATGCACCTGGACGGCGCCCGGATCTTCAACGCCGGCACGGCCTCGGGCGTGCCCGTCTTGGAATACGCCAAGTGCATGGATTCCGTCATGTTCTGCTTGTCCAAGGGGCTTTGCGCTCCGATCGGCTCCATGTTGGCCGGGCCCGCGGACTTCATCGATTACGGCCGCCGGATCCGCAAGGCCCTGGGCGGGGGCATGCGCCAGGTCGGGGTCATCGCCGCGGCCGGGCTCATCGCCCTGACCGAGATGCCCTCCCGCCTGGCCGAGGACCACGCCCGGGCGAAAAAATTGGCTAAGTCGATCGCCGGACTGCCCGGCGTCCGACTGAACCCCGAAGAGGTCGAAACGAACATCATCATCTTCGGATTCGATCATCCCCGCTATTCCGTCCCGGCCTTCCTGGCCGAACTCGCCGGGCGGGGGATCGGCGTTCTGGGCGCGCCGAGCGGCGCGGGGATCCGGATGGTGACCCATAAGGACATCGACGACGCCGACGTCGAAGCGGCCGTCGCCGCGTTCCGGGCGATCCTGGCGGGCTGAGCGGCCTCAGCGGACCTTGGCGTTGAGAAGCTGGGCGATGTCCCGGACCTTGATGTCGCTTCTATCCTTGTCCTTCAACCCGTCGCGGAGCATCGTCTGGCAGAAGGGGCAGGCCGTGGCCACCTCGGCGGCGTCCGTTTTGAGGACTTCCTCCGTCCGCAGGTGATTGATCCGTTTCCCCAACGACTCCTCGGTCCACATCAATCCGCCGCCGGCGCCGCAGCAGAAGCTGTGCTCGCGGTTATGGACCAGCTCGATCGGCTTGCGCCCGGCCAGCTCCGCGATCAAGGCGCGCGGTTGGTCCATGATCCCGTTGTGCCGGCCGAGATAGCAGGGGTCGTGATAGGCCAGGCGCGCCGATGCCCCGCCCTCGATTTTCAATCGCCCGTCCGCGACGAGCGAGGCCAGGAGCTCGGCGTGATGGACGATGGAGAGCTTCCGCAGGCGGGCCTTGGCTTCAGGCGCGAGGTCCGGGAGCCGGTCGATCAGGGCCGGATATTCGTTTTTCATCGTGTTGTACCCGTGCGGGCAGATGGTCACGATCGTGTGGAATCGATGACCGGCGAACTGGGACAGGTTTTCCGCGGCCAGCGCTTGGAAGAGGTACTCGTGACCCAGCCGCCGGGCGGAATCCCCGCAACATTTCTCCTCGGCTCCCAGGATGGCGAAATCGACCCCGGCTTTTCGAAGGAGGACGGCCGTGTCTCGGGCGATCGACCGGCCGTCTTGGTCAAATGAACCGGCGCAGCCGACCCAGAACAAATACTCGGCCTGGGGATGTTCGGCCAGGGTTTTCACGCCCAGCCCCGCGGTCCAATCGGCCCGCTTGGCGAAGCCGATTCCCCAGGGATTGCTGTTGGTTTCCAGATTGCGGAAGAAGGCATTCAACTCGGCCGGAAACGCGCTCTCCATGAGAACGCGGCTTTGCCTCGCTCCGACGATCTTGGGGATATGCTCGATTTCCACCGGACAGACGTGCATGCAGGCGCCGCAGGTCGTGCACGTCCAAATCTCGCCCTCGGTGTGGACGCCGGGCACGAGGGCGGGCAGCGCCGCGCGGTCCTTGGTGCGCAGGGCCTTGTTCCGGGCGAGCATATGGCGTTCCATGTTGAAGAGGATCATTTTCGGCGACAGCGGCTTGCCGCTGGCGAAGGCCGGGCAAGCGTCCTGGCAGCGCCCGCATTCCATGCAGGCCAGGGCGTCCAGGCGGTCTTTCCAGCTCCAATCGGCGGCCTTCTCCAGGCCGAAGACTTCCGCATTCTCCAAATCGAGCGGCCGCAGGGACCGGCCCGCGTCCGGTTTGCGGAAGACGAGGTTGAGCGATCCGGTGAACATGTGCAGGTATTTGGAATGGGGAACGTAGGCGATGAAGGCGAAAACGATTAGGATGTGGAGCCACCAGGAAATTTTCAGGTGAACGGCGACCGCGGCGGCGCTCGCGCCGGACGCGGCGAGCGAGCGGGCCAGGGCCGTTCCGAGAAACGCCCAGCGCCCGGCGGCGGGATCGTGGGCGACGGCGAACGCTTCGAAGTAAAAATAGCTGAGGGTGACCAGGATGAGGGCGGCGTAGATGACCGCCGAGTCGCCGCGCGTCGTGGCGTAGGCGGGGGGGCGGATGATGAACCGCCGCAGGATGAAATAAAAGACGCCGACGAGGACGAGCACCCCGAAGACGTCGACGGCCGCGGAGAAGAGGAGGCCGAGCCTGGAGCCGCCGAAGAGGAAAAAGCCGGAGAAGAATCCCTCCAGCGTATGGTTGACGGTCATGGTATCGAAGGTCAGGGCGCCGTAGAAAATGAAGACGTGCATCAGGCCGGTGAAAAGGCGCTCGTCTTTCAACGTGCAGCGTTGGAAGAGGATTTTCGACAGGGCCGTCGCCGCCCGCCCGGCCATCCGGTCGAAGCGGTTGTCCGGGGTTCCGGCGCGGACGATCCGATAACGACGGATGAGGGGCGTCAGGAAGGCCACGGCCGTGGCCAGGATGAGAGCGGCGAAGATGATTTTTTCCAGCGGCGTGAGCATGGCCGTCTCCTTAAAACTCGAAGTTGAGGCCGGCCCGGAAGAGCCTCGGGGACTGGATGCGGGTGGCGAAGCGGAGGGGGAATTCGGCGTTCGTCCAGGCGCTTTCTTCCGTGGCCTGGTTCTGGTTGAAGGCGTTGAACACATCCACCATCAGGCGCAGGACGGTCGAGCCGATGCGCAGGGATTTTTCCAGGCGGGCGTCGACGGTCATGTTGTATTCATAACGGGACACCCCGCGGGGATGGGTCTGGATGAAGACCGGCCCCTGGTTCAGGCCGTCGACGATGATCAGGCGGGCGAACGGCTGGCCGTCGTAATACTTGGCCACCAGGCTCAGGCGCGTCCCCAGGGGCAGGGCGGCGCTGCCGCCGATCCGGGCCGTGTAAGCCCGGTCGAAGCGCATCCGGCCGCGGGCGTTCAGGGCATTGTTGGGATCGGTGTACAGCGAACCCAGGACGCCGTCGTCGTTTTCCCATTCCGTGTTTCCGGGATTCGTCGTGCCGACGATTTTCATCGCCGTCAGGGCGGCGTAAAAATAGAAGCGTTCGTTCCAGGTTCGGACCAAGGTCAGATCCAATCCTTTATATGTGGAGACGCGGTTGGCGGCGTCGGCGTTGGTCAGGAGGAAGGCGTCGCGGCCAAGGGCGTCGGCGTTCCGGTTCCAGACGGTGAAGGTCAGGTCGTCCTGGTCGCCGAAGATGCGGTTGTCGCCGATGTCCTCGAAGATCCGGGCCGTGTAATCGGCCGCCGTCACCCCGACATTGGTGACGGCGATCAGGTCGCGCGTTTCGCGCAGGAAGCCGCTGATCGTCAGACGCCAGCCCGCCCCCAGGTCCTGGAGATAGGACAGCATGAACTCGTTGAGATAGGGCCGCCGGATGGCCGGGTTGATCGTGGAAAAAGCCGGACCGTCCTTCCGCAGCAGCGAACCCATCTCGCCGGCCTCGAGAAGGCCGTTTCCGTTGGCGTCGGTCCAAGCATAGATCGAGGCGCCCGGGGCCCGGGGATCGCCCCACATCAAATAATTCAAGGGAAGCTGAAGAGCGTAGCGCCCTCCTTCTATTTTAAACGCAGACGTCCGGTTGCGGGACAGGGGGATGGTCAATTCCGCTCGCGGAGACAGGGTCAGCCAGCGAATGCTTGACGTTCCGTTCCAACCGTAGGTCCAGGCGGCGTTCAGGCCGGCGCGCACGGTCAAGAAGTCGAACAGCGTGATCGTATCCTGGACGTAGGCAACGGCGTCGAGTGCGGAGGCTTTGAAACGGAACGGTCCGCTGAAGAGCGCCGCCTCGACGGCTTGGCTCCCTTCGAAGAGCAGTTGGGTGTTGCCCGGGACTTCGCGGGTGTAGATCCCCGTGGCCAAACGAGCCTGAATCCCGTAATCGAGGAGGTGATCGGCCGGACCGAGCCCGGCCCACAGCGACGATCCGTCGAAGGTCAGGACAAGCTTGTGCTGCGAGGCTCCATCGAGAGCGGCCGGAGCGCCGCTGCGGGCGGTCTGGAAGAGATCGAGCCGGGGGAGCGCGGAGACACCCGTCTGGAGATGGTTGGTGTCGGACGAAAGGGCCCAGCTCAGGCCGAAACGGCGGTAAGTAGCCTGGCCCGGCTTGGATTCATAGATCACCTGAAGGACGTTGCTCAGCGTCTTCCGCCTCGTTGTGGCCGCCCCATCGACGTCGCGTTCGGCTCCGGCGGAGTCCTCGGCCGCGGATTGGCCCGCCCAGAGGATGCGCAGGACATCCTGGGCGTAGGGGATTTCAAGATGGAAGAGCCCGGAGATCAGGGAGGACTGATCTTCGGTGCTGAAGCCGGTGACATTGCGGCCGACCGATTGCGTGGACCAGGACGTGAAAAATGCCGCTCCGCCCGCCCCGATCGGCCCCGACAAATGGACGTTGGCATCCATCATCCTGTCGAGGGTATCGCTCTCGATCAACTTTTCCCGAAGGAGAGCGGGCGTGATATTGTTGGCGCTCCAGCTTTTGTCCGTATAGAAGCCCCAGACTCCGCCGTGAAAGGTCTCCGTCCCCGATTTCGGGGTTAGGTTCAATTGCCCGCCCGGAGTGAAAGCCGAGGCGGGGAAGGCGGCGGTGGTCGAGCCGATGGAGCGGAGACTGAAGACGTCCGGCTGCCAGAGCGGCTGTCCCGTCCAGAACGGAGCGCTGATGTCCATGCCGTTCAACAGGTAGACGTTCTGTTGCCAGGACACCCCCCCGCGCGCTCCGAACAGGACCGGGCGGGTTTGCCAAAGGCCCCCGACATCGATACGGTTGGTCGTAGCCGAGAAATCCAGGTTTTCGAGGATCGAGCCGATCGAGTTCCCGGTCGGGAGGGTGGTGAGGAGAGGCGCGGTGATCGTGGTTTGCCCCCCCCAGGGCGAAGCGTCGAAGACGGCGGCCGAGGACTGGCGGGGATCCAGCGAGACCGGAGCCAAGGTCAGGCGGACATAGATGTCGCTGGAAGCGGCGACGGCGATATCGGTCTTGACGCAACGGCCGATTCGATCGCGTTCGGTCCGGATCGTGTAACGGCCCGGGGGAAGGGAAAAGAACTGGAAAACGCCGTCCTCGTCGCCGAGGATTTCGACCGCGCCGGACCGGTCGTCCTGATCGATGAGAGTGACGGTTGGAACGGCGACGGCCGCGCCTTTTCCGTCCACGACGCGTCCCCAGATCCGGCCTTCGACCGGCCCGGCCGGACGAGCGGCGATAGGGAGACCCGCCAGGATCAGCAGCGCGCCGGAAAGTCCGCGAAGTTTTGAGCGTGTGCCCAGGGGGTTTCTCCTCGGCCGAAAAGTCGCCATATTCTCTTATGCCTGGAACGGGCTGTCAAGGAGGGCTCGGGGGCGGGAGGAAGGCTCAGGGGATTTGGGAGAAAACACGTACCGTTCTTCCGATCGTATGAAGAACGGCACTCCGACGCTCCTCCTTCGCTCTCCTACTCATCGTGTGGATTCCGATTCCGATGAGTAGGAGCCATGCCCGCTCAGTCGTCCTAGCCAAGGCGTCGTACGGGTTTTCTCCCAAATCCCCCTTCGCCCTGAATTACTAAGCCGGGCGGAATATAGTTGACCCCGGATGTCTTGGCCGCCGGGCTGGTACTCGGGGAGCAGTAAGGATTATGTAACATATTTACTGCTCCCCGTAGTAAGAGAAAAAATGAGAACATTATAATATCCGATAAGTCGTCGCACGGTTTTCTCCCGGAACACTCCTTGCCCGCGTTCATCTTTAAAAAACGCGGAGTCTTCGCGGCCTTGAAAAGTGACGGCAAGTTCGATAATGTTAGTTCCCTTTCAACCCCGGTTCCGCGGAGGACATGCGCATGACGGACAAGAAGGACATCGCCATTGTGGGCGCCGGACCGGGCGGCTACGTGGCCGCCATCCGGGCCGCCCAGCTTGGAAAATCGGTCGTGCTTTTCGAAGAGGACCGCGTCGGCGGCACCTGCATGAACTACGGTTGCATCCCGACCAAGTACCTGCTCCACCAGACCAAGGTCTTTCTCGAAGCGACCAAGAGCAAGATCCTCGACGGCCCCCTGGCCCAGATCGTCTGCAACTGGTCGCGGGTCCAGGAGGAGAAGAAGCGCGTCGTCGATCGTCTCGTCCGCGGCGTCGAGCTACTCCTTCAGCGGGGTGGGATCGAAGTGGTCAAGGGAACGGCCTTGCTCCGGGACGATCATTCGCTCGTCGTCCGCGGCGTCGAGGGCGAGAGGACGTTCGAGGCCGGCAAGATCATCCTGGCCAACGGCAGCCGCGCGGCCGATCTGCCCTTCCTCAAGGCCGACGGGCGTTTTGTCGTCACCAGCCTCGAAGCGCTGGCTTTCGACGCCGTCCCCAAATCCCTCTTGGTGGTCGGGGCCGGGGCGATCGGCCTGGAGATGGGGACGATCTACAGCCGGCTGGGCGCGGACGTCCAAGTCCTCGAAATCCTGCCCCAAATTTTGCCGGGCAGCGATGGGGAGCTCGCCGCCCGGCTGGAAGTTCTGCTGAAGCGCCAGGGCTTGAAGATCCGGACGCAGATGAGGATCGAACGGGCCGAGGGGGCCGACGGCCGAGTTACGCTCAAAGGCGTTTCGCTCAAAACCCGGCAGCCCTTCGAATTTTCGGCCGAACGGGTCCTTCTCTCAGCCGGACGGAAGCCCAATTCAGACCGGCTCTTCTCCGGAGCGCCCTTCCTGCCCTTGAACCTGGCTGGATATGTCGAGACGAGCCCCACGCTGGAAACGGCGGTGCCCGGCATTTATGCCATCGGCGACCTGATTGGGGGCAAGCTCCTGGCCCATAAGGCTTCGTACGAGGGTTTGGCCGCCGCGGCCAACGCGGCCGGCGGGAGCGAGACGGTCCATTATGATGCCCTGCCCATGGCCGTCTTCACCGATCCCGAGTTCGCCTCGGTCGGCCTGACCGAAGAGGAGGCCCGGGCCAAGAGCGACGACGTCCGCACGGGGATCTTTTCTTTTCAAGCCAACGGCCGGGCTCTGACCATGGACAGCCCCGAGGGCCTGGTCAAGATCGTGGCCGGCCGCGGCGAGCGCATTCTCGGAGCCCACATCCTCGGTCCGTGCGCCAGCGACGTGTTGGCCGAATTGACGCTGGCCATGACCGCGGGGCTGACGGTAAAGGACGTCGCCTCGTCCATCCACATCCATCCGACCCTGTCGGAAGCGGTCATGGAGGCGGCCCTGAAAGTGCGCGGCGAAGCCATCCATGCCGTTAATTGAGGCGGGCTCCGATCCCCGGGGAAGGCACATGCCTCTTGCAATCGCCGAGTCATTCGGCTAAAATTCACACCCGCGGAAAAGGAAACGAATGCTCGCGATCGTCCTCACCTTCGCCGTGTTTGGGCTTCTGGGCGTCGTGCTCTTGTTCGTTAACGCGCTTCTCGGTCCGAAGCGGACGAATCCGGCCAAGGAGACCCCCTTCGAATGCGGCAGCCTTCCCCTGCAGAAGGAGATCCGGCCTTTTCCGATCAAATTCAGCCTGGTTGCCTTCCTCTTTCTGCTGTTCGACGTCGAGGCGGCCTTCTTCTTTCCGCTCGCCTTGATCGTGAAATCGGTCAAGGGCCCCGTCCTGGCCGCCTTGATCGCCTACACCGCGGTGATCGCGGCCGGATTCCTCTATGCTTGGCGCAAGGGCGCCTTCGAATGGGATTGACGGATGTCCGGCCACTTCATCACCACCCGCTTTAATGCCGCGCTGGGATGGGCCCGCAAGTTTTCCCTGTTCCATTATCCCTATGTGACGGCCTGCTGCGGCATGGAGTATATGTCGGCGGCCTGCGCCCATTTCGACATCGACCGCTTCGGCGCGGGCTGGACCCGGTTTTCGCCGCGCCAATCCGATCTGATCATGGTCGTCGGGACGATTCCCCAGAAGCTGGCCCCGGTCCTCCAAACCGTCTACGATCAGATGACCGAGCCGAAATGGGTTATCGCCTTCGGTGCCTGCACCTTGAGCGGCGGCATCTATGACAATTATGCGGTCGTCCAGGGGATCGATCAGATCATCCCCGTCGACATCTATATTCCCGGCTGCCCGCCGCGCCCCGAAATGGTCCTGGACGGGCTGTTGAAACTCCAGGAAAAAATTCAGAAATCCGAACCCGATTGGCGATGGAAGAAGAAAAAATCCTAGAGGCGCTGCGCCAGGCCTGCCCCGACGCGGTCTTGTCCGCCGAAGTCTCCCTCGGGGACGCCGTGGCGGTCGTCCGCCGGGAGGCCCTGCCCGAGGTGGCGGCCTTCCTTCGCGGTGGGACATTGCGGATGGGGATGCTCTTGGACCTGACCTGCGTCCATCATCCCGGGGGCGCCGAAGCGTTCGAGATGGTCTACCACTTCCTTTCTCTGGAGACGAACGCGAGAATCCGGGTGAAAGCGGGATTGCCCGCCGACAACCCGGAGATCGCCTCCCTGACCGGGCTGTGGAAAAACGCCGCCTGGCTGGAGCGCGAAGTTTATGACATGTTCGGGGTCCGCTTCGCCGGGCATCCCGACCTGCGGCGGCTCCTTCTCTATGACGGGTTTGAGGGGCATCCCCTGCGCAAGGACTATCCGCTGCGCAAGCGCCAGCCCCGCATCCCCCTGCGGAAGGCGGAACCGAAATGACGACCCGCCTCGAGCGCCAGGCCCGTCCGGAGAGCCTCCTCCTCAATATGGGGCCGTCCCATCCGGCCATGCATGGGACGATCCGCATCATGCTCGAGCTGGACGGGGAGCGGATCCTGAATTCCGAGGTCGAAGTCGGATATCTCCACCGCGGCTTCGAGAAGACCTGCGAAAACAAGACCTACTTCAATCTCCTGATCTACACCGACCGACTGAATTATGTTTCGCCGCTGATCAACAACCTGGGCTATGTCATGGCCGTGGAAAAGCTCTGCGGCCTGCGGGTCCCCGAGCGGGCCCAGACGATCCGCGTGCTGATGAGCGAGCTGTCGAGGGTTTCCGACCATCTGACCGCCCTGGCGGCCATGGCCATGGAAAGCGGCGCCTTCACCGTGTTCCTTTATAACATGAAAGCCCGTGAATTCCTCTGGGACGTCATCGAGCAGACGACGGGCGCGCGGATGACGACGTCGTACATCCGCATAGGCGGCGTGCGGGCCGAGCTCCATCCAGGCTACGCCGACGCCTGCCGCCGGGCGGTCAAGGAGACCCGCAAGGTCCTCAAGGACGTGCACGGCCTGCTCGACAAGAACAAGATTTTTCTCGACCGGACGCGGGACATCGCGGTCATGAGCCGCGAGGATGCCGTCGCCTACGGCTGGACCGGGCCGTGCCTGCGGTCGACGGGCATTCCCTACGACGTGCGCAAGGCCCGGCCGTATCTCCTCTACGATCGTCTCGATTTCGAGGTCCCGGTGGGGGAGAGGGGCGACAATTTCGACCGCTACCTGGTCCGCATGAAGGAGATGGACCAGAGTCTCCGGCTGATCGAACAATGCGTCGCCTTGCTCGAAAAGACGTCGTCGGCGCCGACGGCGCCGACGACGGAAGGCCTGGCGCCGGCCGAGGCCATTCGTCTGGCCCGCCGTCAAAAGCCGCTCCGGCCCGTCGCCTTGTCGCCGAACCTGCAGGGCGCCGAACGGGCCGTCCAGGCGGACATCTACGCCCAGGCCCCGGGCTATGTCCTGCCGCCCAAGGACGAGACCTACACGACGATGGAAGGTTTGATCAATCACTTCCAGTATTTCATGAAAGGCCACGGCATCCGGCCGCCCAAAGGCGAGGTCTACTTCTCCGTCGAAGGCGGCAACGGCGAACTGGGCTATTACATCGTTTCCGACGGCACCGACCGGCCTTACCGGCTCCATCTGCGCGCGCCGTGCTTCCACGTGGTCGCGGCGCTGGAAGACCTCATCCGCGGGCGCCTGCTGGCCGACATCATTCCGACGTTCGGCTCGATGAACATGATCGGAGGGGAGCTCGATCGATGAGCGCGGGACTGTCGGACGCCCTCAAAATCAGGAGCGCCGCCCTGGCGGCGCATTATCCCAGAAAACAAGCCGCCCTCCTGCCGGTACTTCATGCCGTGCAGGCGGAGCTCGGTTGCATCACGCCCGAGGCCGAGCGGGACGTGGCCGCGCTCCTCGGCATCAAGCCCATCCAGGTCCGCGAAGCGGTCACGTTCTACACCATGTTCCGCCGCCGTCCCATCGGCCGCTACCATCTTCAAGTCTGCGACAACCTCAGCTGCGGCCTGCGGGGGACCGGCGCGGTCCTCGAGCATCTGCGCCGCCGGCTGGGCATCGAACCGGGCCAGACGACCGCCGACGGCCGCTTCACGTTGACGACGGTGGAATGCCTGGGGGCCTGCGAGAACGCGCCCTGCCTGATGGTCGATTTTGAATATCACGGGAACGTCGATCCGGACACGGTCGACAAGCTCTTGGACGGGTTGGTCTGACATGAGCGTCGACAAGCGTTTGCTGCCGGCGGATGGCGAAACGGCGGAGCTTCGCCGTCTGGCCGTCTATGAAGGGCGCGGGGGCTATGCCGTGGCGCGCCGGGTCTTAGCCTCGCTGACGCCGGCCCAGGTTCTGGACGAGGTGAAGGCCGCCGGCCTGCGCGGCCGCGGTGGGGCCGGGTTCCCGGCCGGGCTCAAGTGGAGCTTCGTGCCCAAGGGGGACGAAAAACCCAAGTATCTCTGCGTCAACGCCGATGAAGGAGAACCGGGGACGTTCAAGGACAAGTACATCCTCGGGCATAATCCCCATCTTCTGCTCGAAGGCATCATCCTGGCCTGTTATGCCGTCGGGATCCATGTCGCCTATATCTATATCCGCGGCGAGTATGAAATGATCGCCCGCCGGCTGGAGGAGGCGATCGCCGAGGCGGCGGCCGCCGGCTATCTGGGGCCGAATGTCTTCGGCGCGGGATTCGCCCTGAACGCTTTTGTCCATCGCGGCGCCGGAGCGTATATCTGCGGCGAGGAGACGGCCCTGTTGGAATCGTTGGAGGGTAAACGCGGATGGCCGCGGCTCAAGCCGCCGTTCCCCGCGGTGGTCGGCTTGTTCCAAAGCCCGACCGTCATCAACAACGTTGAAACGCTGGCCAATCTGCCGGGATTGATCCGGGACGGAGCGGCGGCTTTTATCGCCCTGGGCACGCCCAAGGACGGCGGGACACGGCTCTTCAGCGTCAGCGGGTCGGTGGCCCGGCCCGGCCTCTACGAACTTCCCGTCGGAACGAAACTGCGCGAGATCGTTTTCACCCATGCCGGAGGAATGCCGCCGGGACGGACTCTCCGGGCGGTCATTCCCGGGGGGATGTCCTCGCCCATTCTGCGGGCGGACGAAATCGACGTGGCCATGGATTTCGATTCGCTGGCCGCGGCCGGCTCGATGCTCGGTTCGGCCGGCGTCATCGTCATCGACGCCGAGGCGTCCATGCTTACGATCCTGAAAAAAATCGCCGCCTTCTACGCCCACGAATCCTGCGGTCAGTGTACGCCCTGCCGCTTAGGAACAAGCTGGATGGCCAAGACGGTCGAACGACTGGCGTCGGGGGAGGGGCGACCCGGGGACCTCGACGGGCTGGTACGCGTCGCCTCGAACATCAAGGGCCGCACGCTTTGTCCGTTGGGCGATGCGGCGGCCCTGCCCGTCCAGGCCGTCGTCGCCAAATTCCGGGCCGAGCTCGAAGCCGAGATCGAGCGGGCGGCGGAAGGCAGGGAGTGAGGGATGGTCAAGCTCCTCATCAACGGCCGGCCGGTGGAAGCCCAGGAGGGTTCGACCGTCCTGAAGGCGGCCCAGGAGGCCGGGATCGCCATCCCCCATTTCTGCTATCATGAAGCCTTTCCGCCGGAGGGAAGCTGCCGGGTCTGCCAAGTCGAGATCGAGGGCCTGCCCAAGCTCGATCTGGCCTGCTCGACGATCGTCCGGGAAGGTCTGAAGGTGAGCACGAACGGAGACCGCGTCATCCAGGCCCGCCGTTCCGTTCTCGAGTTTTTACTCACCGAGCATCCTCTGGACTGCCCCATCTGCGACAAGGCCGGCGAATGCAAGCTTCAGGATTATTGCCTGGAGGCCGGCTTGACGGTCAACGCCTTCGCCGAATCCCGGGAAAAACGGGAGAAAAAGATCGCCCTCGGGGCGAAGCTTCTCCTCGATCGCGAGCGCTGCATCCTTTGTTCTCGCTGCGTCCGCTTTCTCCGCCAGGTCACAGGGACCCGGGAGCTGGGCCTGTTCGAGCGCGGCGTGGGGACGCAGATCGACCTCTACGAAGGCGAGCCCGTGGCCAACAACTACTCGGGCAACCTTGTCGACGTCTGCCCGGTGGGGGCCATCACCGACACGGATTTCCGGTTCAAGACGCGGCCCTGGTTCCTGGAGGCCCGGCCGGCGATCTGCCCGCTGTGCAGCCGCGGCTGTTCGATGTGGGCGGACTATCATCCCGGCTTTCCCCGCGTCGCCGGAACGGCCGGCATCTACCGCTTCCGCCCGCGCCTCAATCCCGAGGTCAACGGCCATTGGATCTGCGACGCCGGGCGCTACGGGGCGATGGCCTTGGAGCGGGACCGGCTGACGGAGCTCCGCTGGATCAAAGGGCCCTCCCCTGCGGAATTGAGCTGGGAGAAGACCATCGGCCGGCTGGCCGCCGAGCTGCGCGGCCTGAAGACGAGCGGGGCTATCGACCATGCCGCGGTCGTCCTCAGCTCCCGGCTGACCAGCGAGGAGCTTTTCCTGGCCAAGATGATTTTCCATGAGGAGCTCGGCGCAGGCCGCCTCGTCTTCGCCGATCCCCCGGACGGTCTCGCCGACGGGCTTCTCCTGCGGGCCGATCGGACGCCCAACCGTCTCGCCGCCGCCCGCCTGGGGCTTCCTTTTCAGAGCGATCCTTTGGCCGCTCTGGAAAGCGCTTCGTTCCTTTGGATTTTCGGCGCAGACCGCGAAGCCCTGGAGCCGTTCCGCCGCCTCTCCGCGGCGCTCGCGTCCATTCCCACCAAGGTCCTGTCGGCCCCCCAGATGACGGGGCTCGAATCGGCCATGAATTTCCTGCTGCCCACGGCGTCCGTCTTCGAGAAGGGCGGGTCCTTCGCCAACGCCGACGGCTGGGACCAGGTTTTTTCGGCCGTCCATCCGCCCTGCGGAAATGCCCGGCCGGAGGAGTCCATCCTCGTTGATCTGGGGCGGGCCCTGGGCTTCGATCCGGCATTTTACGCGGCGCTCGACGGGCCGGGGGCGGTTGCCCGGGCCCTGCGCGCCGCGCATCCGCAATTCGGAGGCGGGCGATGAGCCCGTTCCTGCTCGTCCTGATCAAGGTGGTCGCGGCGCTGGCCTGGTTCATGGTCCTGACGCTCTACCTGACCTGGGCGGAGCGCAAGGAAAGCGCCCTCATGCAAGACCGCGTCGGCGCCAACCGCGCTTCGATCCTCGGCCTGCGGCTGTTCGGATTGTTCCAGCCCTTCGCCGACGCCATCAAGATGTTCTTCAAGGAGGACTTCGTCCCTCCTTTCGCCAATAAGTTCCTGCATACGCTGGCCCCGTTCCTGTCCTTCTTCTTCGTCGCCGTCAACGTCGCAGCCGTGCCGTTCGGCCCGACCATTACCCTCGGAGGCAGGCCCGTCGTTCTGCAGATCCTGGACATAGATGCCGGGCTCATTTTCGTGTTGGCTCTCCTTTCGCTGGGCATCTACGGCGTCCTGCTCAGCGGCTGGGCCTCGAACAACCGTTTCACTTTGCTCGGCAGCGTGCGCGGAGCGGCCCAGCTCATCTCCTATGAGGCGGCCCTGGGTTTGTCGCTGGTCGGGCTGATCATGGTTTTCCCCTCCCTGCGCCTGTCGGACATCGTCGCCTACCAGGGCGGGACGGTGCTCGGCTTTCTGCCCCGCTGGGGCGTAGTCCTGCAGCCGCTCGGATTCGCCGTCTTTTTCGTCGCCGTCTTCGCCGAGACGAAACGCGTGCCCTTCGACCTTCCGGAGGGCGAATCGGAGATCATCGGTTTCTTCGCCGAATACGGCGGCCTCAAATGGGGACTCTTCATGTTCACCGATTTCATGGAGATTCTCATCGTCTCCTGCCTCCTGTCGACGCTCTTCTTCGGCGGCTGGCAGGTGCCCTGGCTGGGCGACGCCGGCTTCCATTTCCCCTGGGGAGCGGACTGGCACTGGCCGGCCTGGCTCGTCGCCGCCGCCCGCATCCTGGCCTTCCAGATCAAGGTTTTCTTCTTCTGCTGGCTCCAGATCCTTCTCCGCTGGACCTACCCGCGCCTGCGCTACGACCGGCTCATGGACCTGGGCTGGAAACTTCTGATCCCCCTCAGCCTGCTCAACATCGTCGGGACCGCGATTCTCGTGAGCTTATAAGATGATCAAAGCGCTCGGTTACCTTTTGGCCTTGATCGGAGGCGCCTGGATCACGGCCCGGCATTTCATCGTCAACTTGTTCTTCCACACCCTCCATCTGTTCGGGATCAAGACGAAGCGGAAGGGCGCGGTGACCATCCAATATCCCGAGAAAAAAAAGGATCTGGCCGCCCGCCACCGCAGCCTGCACCGCCTCCTGAAGCGCGAAGACGGCAAGCCCCGCTGCGTGGCCTGCATGCTGTGCGTTACGGTCTGTCCCTCCGAGTGCATCACGGTCGAAGCCGCCGAGGACTCCGACCCCGAAATTCAGAAATACGCCGCGCGGTTCGAGATCGACCTGACCCGCTGCTGCTTCTGCGGGTTCTGCGTGGAGGCCTGCCCCGAGGACGCCATCCGCATGGACACCGGCGTCATCGACATCGCCGCGCTGTCCCGGGCCGACCTTCAGTACGGTCTGGACAAGCTCCTCAAATAAGGGTTTTCCCGCCTTTCCCCGGTTTGACATTGCCTCCTCTTGGACTATAATACCTCTCCGCTTTTCATTCCAAAGGAGGTCTCATAATGATAAAGGTCACCGTCGAGGAACTGCTCAAGAAAGCCGAGCAGCCTTCGAAGGACGCTCCGCGTCTGCACAAATTCTACAAGGGAAAATTGGGCGTGGCGCTGAAGTGCCGGGTGCGGGACTTCAACGACTTCGCCATCTGGTACACGCCCGGCGTGGCCAAGGTCTGCATGGAGATTGCCGCCGACAAGCAAAAAGCCTACGAGTACACGAACAAATGGAACAACGTGGCCGTCATCAGCGACGGCACCCGCGTCCTCGGCCTCGGCGACATCGGGCCCGAGGCCGGTCTGCCGGTCATGGAAGGCAAGGGCATTCTGTATAAATACCTGGGCGGCGTCGATGCCTTCCCCATCTGCCTCGACGAGAAGGACCCGGACAAGCTGATCGCCATCTGCAAGGCCCTTCAGCCGTCCTTCGGGGGATTCAATCTCGAGGACATCGCCCAACCCAAATGTTTTCACATCCTTGATGTCCTGCGCCGAGAATGCGAGATCCCCGTCTGGCACGACGACCAGCAGGGCACGGCCTGCGTTACGGTGGCGGGCTTGATCAACGCTCTCAAGCTGGTCAAAAAGGACATCCGCGAAGTGAAGTGCACGGTCGTCGGTTCGGGCGCCTCCGGCATCAACATCGCCCGCCTGATCATGAAGGCCGGCGCCCGGCCGGAAAGCATGCTGTCGGTCGATTCCAAGGGGATTCTCTCCCGCGACCGGGCCGACCGCGAAACGCTCCAGGCCAAGTTCAAAGAGAAATGGGAAATCTGCATGTTGACGAACCCGCACGGCAAACAGGGTTCGAAGGCCGATGCCATCAAAGGCGCGGACGTGATGATCGCCGCCTCCACCCCGGGCCCCGGCACGATCAAGCCGGAATGGATCAAGACCATGGCCCCCAACTCGATCGTCTTCGCCGAGGCCAATCCGATCCCCGAGATCTGGCCGTGGGAAGCGAAAGAGGCCGGCGCCCGCATCGTCGCCACCGGCCGCTCCGATTTCCCCAACCAGGTCAACAATTCGCTCGGCTTCCCGGGCATTTTCCGCGGCGCCCTCGACGTCCGGGCCAAGACGATCACCGACGAGATGTGCATCGCCGCGGCCATGGAGCTGGCCAAGGTGGCCGAGGACAAGGGTATCCACGACGAGTACATCATCCCCAACATGGACGAGTGGGAAGTGTTCCCCCGCGAAGCCGTCGCCGTCGGCAGCAAGGCCATCGAGCAGGGCGTGGCCCGTTTCAACTTCACGGCCGAAGAGCGGTTCAAGATGGCCAATGAGATGATCCAGGCCGCCCGCAACGAGGTCCAGTGGATGATGAAGGAAGGCTTCATCATCGATCCGGATAAATAAATCCGGTTTCGATTGTCGTCAACGGATTCTACGGCGGGGAAAGGCGCAGGCTTTTCCCCGCTTTTTTCTTAGTGGAAATTTGACAAACCCCATAAAAAGTGCTAAAAATTGGATAGTATTAGTCTCGGCCCGGCATCCCATTTTCCCGACCGAGGGACAAGGTCTGGACCGGAGCCGGGTTCAATACGTGAGAAAGGAGGAATTAACCATGAAAAATCTCACAAAATCGCTGATCCTCGTGCTGGCCGTCGCGGTCGTCCTCGTCGGCTGCAAGCAGCCCACCGCCCAGATCGACGCGGCCAAGGCGGCCATTGACGACGTCCTCAAAGGGGGCGCCGACAAGTATGCTCCCGAGGAACTGAAGACGGTCCAAGCGGATCTCTCCAAGGCCATGGACGAGATCGCTGGCCAAGACAAGAAGTTCTTCAAGAAATTCGGAACGGCCAAGGAAATGCTGGTGAAGGTCAAGGCCGACGCCGAGTCCCTCAAAGCGGCCCTCCCGGCCAAGATTGAAGCGGTCAAAAACGAAGCCGTCAAGCTGCAAGGCGAGCTCCAGACCGCCATCAATGAGGTCAAGGAAATGTTGAAGAAGGCCCCCAAGGGCAAGGGAACGGCCAAGGACCTGGCCGCCCTGAAGGGCGACCTGGACGGCGCGGAGACCGAATTCGCCGGGATCCAGAAGGCTCTGGACGGGCAGGATTACATCGGCGCCCTGAATACGGCCAAGTCCATCCAGGCCAAGGTCACCGGCGTCGAGGACCAGATCCAAGCCGCCCTGGACAAGACGAAAAAGAAGTAAGCCGGCTCCTATCGGTCGGTGGACCAGGCGCTTGAGAGCCCCGTCCGGAAGCCGGTTTGGATGGCCGGCCGCTCTCGCGTGCCTTTTCGTTGCCTGTCATTCCGCCCCGGTCCCGCCCGAAGTCCTCGAGGCCGATCGCCTCGAAAGGACCTTCGAACGGGCCGGGGTTTCTTTTTTGGCCCCGGACGCGTACGGCCGATTTAAGGCGGAGTTGAACGATTTAAGGCTCCGGACGGCGCGGGAAAGGGCCAAATTCGGCTGGTGGCGGGATTATCGGGGCGTCCGGGAGCGGGGCGCCGCGGTGGTGGCCTTGGGCCGATCGGTTCTCGACGACAGTCGTTCGCGCAAGGCAGATCGTGCCGGCGGCCTGCGCGAAGGCGCCGCGCTCGTCAAGGAGCGGATGTCGCAGATCGTGGAGATGACCCGATTTTTCAATGAAGACGACGCGGTCCGCAAGGCCCTGAGCCGAGCTGAGATCAATCTCGGCGGCATGGATCTTCTGATGGCGGGGGAGAAATTCGAGGAGGCGGCGATCCGTTTGTCGGACGCGGCAGCCTTCGTCTCCGGCGCGGAGCTGGAGATCGTCCGCTTGCTGGAGCGCTATAGGGACCCCGATTGGCGGAAGAAATGGAAGCGCTGGGCCGACGAAACAATCGCCGACTCTCGCGCAGCCGGAACGACGGCGATCGTCGTCAGCAAGCTGGAGCGGGTTCTGACCATCTATCGGCGAGGGAAAGCGGTGGGGTCTTACGCCATCGGGCTCGGCAAATACGGCCTCTCGGATAAGCTTTATCAGGGCGATGAGGCGACTCCGGAAGGGAAGTACCGGATCATCCGGAAATACCCGGAAACTCCGTTTTATAAGGCCTTGCTGATCAATTATCCAAACGCGGACGATCTGAAAGTGTTCGCCGAAGCCCGCAAGAAAGGAATGATCCCGGGGAAAAACGACGCCGGCGGGGCGATCGAGATCCACGGGGGAGGAAAAAACAAACTGACGCAAGGCTGCATCGGATTGGAAAATTCGGATATGGACGATATCTATAAAATCGCCGAAGTCGGCACCGCGGTGACGATCGTCGGCACTCTTTCGGTTGAAGGAACGATCCTGGCCGAAATCGAAAAATTCGGAAAACAATGAAGAAAAAGACATTCATCTTGGCGGCGGCGGTTGTCGCCGGCGTGTTTGCCCTCTTGGAATTGGGCGGCCTGGCCCTGGAGATTTTCGTTTACTCCAAGCCGAAGGTCGAGGCGGTCGCATCGGGCGTCCGGGAAATAACGGCGGCCGAATTGAACCGCCGGAACAAATCGTTCAGAAGCCGTCTTTCCGTATATAAGCCGTTCGGACTCTATATCGTGGTCGACACGGCCGGAAATCGGCTTTATCTGAATAAAGGCGGTACGGTGTTTCGGGAAGTCGTCGTGTCCTGCGGATCGGGGGACGTCTTGGATGAACCGGGGGGGACGCGGAGTTGGACATTCGATACGCCGCGGGGTGGATTCGCCGTCCAGGCCAAGCTGGTCAATCCGACCTGGATCAAACCCGATTGGGCATTCATTGAGGAAGGAGAGAGACCACCGGCGGATTACAATTCGCGCATCGACAATGATTCGTTGGGCGAATACGCTCTCGGGTTCGGAGACGGATTCTTCATCCACGGGACGCTCTACACGCGGTTGCTGGGCCGCAACGTGACCCACGGCTGCATCCGGGTCGGCGATCAGGACCTGAAATTCGTCTTTGAATCCGTCGGGATCGGCACCCGTATTTTTATTTACTGAAATGGGCAAACGCGTGATCCTGGGAACGATCCTGGCGGCGGCCACTCTCTGGGCGGCGCCGCAAACGGAAGACCGGAGAGTGCTAATCGATCAGGGACGGCTTTTGGAAGCCGAGACCGCTATCGTTAAAACCAATCAATCCTATTTTTTCGTGGATCTGTCGGCGAGGCGGATCGAACTGCGCATTCAAGGCGTCGTGCTCAAGACATGGAACGTGGCGGAATATACGCAGTGGGGGAGGCCGTTGCCGAGCGGTTCCTTCAAGCTGGTCAAAAAGGAAGCTTTACGGACTCCCCGGCGAACGAATATAACTCCCGTTGCGGATAAAGAGAAACAGGACAAGCCCAAAAGTTCCGACCCGGAAGTTCTCGAGCTTAAAGATATGCCCGGTCGCTTCAGCTTTGAGTTTGAGAACGGGATCACCATTCGGTTCAAGTCTCCGGCTAAGAAAATATTTCCGCGATTAGGATATTTCTTAGGGTCGATCGGTCGGGCAATCTATTTGCCGTTAAAGACCATTTGGGCGGCGGTCCGACACGCGGATTTCACGGACATTCAAATCACCGCCCAACGCGAAAGCGATGCCCAGGGAATTTATTGGACCGCTCAGGAAGGCATGAGCGTTCTGGTATTTCGTAAAATAAATTATAGGGTTTCCCTTAAAGCCCGAAGACGGTTTCTTTCGTAAAATCTCTTATTTGTTTAGCTTTAGAAGCTGTTTAGCGCCCGTTTAGAAGATCGTGCTCACGCCAACCGCCGTGGTTTAAACCAATTAAAATAAGACTAATTAAATATGAAAAACCATAATAAAATATACTTGACAATAATATGCTAATATTTTATATTACCTTTGCGCTAAATATAGGAGGAATAAAATGCCTAGGACAATCGGTATCGATTTGGGCACGACGAACTCCGTCGTGGCCGTCATGGAAGGCGACAATCCGGCCGTCATCTCCAACGAAGAGGGCGGGCGGACGACTCCGTCCGTCGTCGGTTTCACTCAGAAGGGAGAACGTCTGGTCGGCCAGGTAGCCAAGCGCCAGCGCGTAACCAATCCTGAAAACACCGTCTATTCGATCAAGCGCTTCATGGGGCGCCGTTATAAAGAAGTTCCCACCGAGATCAAGCAAGTCCCCTATAAAGTGGTTGAAGTCGACAACGGCGACGTGCGCGTGGAAGTCGTCGGCAAGAAATTCTCACCGCCCGAGATCTCGGCCATGATCCTGCAGAAGCTGAAAAAGGCGGCCGAGGATTACCTGGGCGAAAAAGTGGAAAAGGCCGTCATCACCGTTCCGGCCTATTTCAACGACAGCCAGAGGAAGGCGACCAAGGACGCCGGGACCATCGCCGGATTGGACGTTGTCCGCATCATCAACGAGCCGACGGCCGCGGCCTTGGCCTATGGGATGGACAAGAAGAAGGACGAGACGATCGCCGTTTATGATTTCGGCGGCGGCACCTTCGATATCTCCATCCTCGAAGTCGGGGAGGGTGTCGTCGAAGTCAAATCGACCAACGGCGACACCCACCTGGGCGGCGACGACATCGATCAGCGCGTCCAGGATTGGATCGTGTCCGATTTCAAGAAGGAATCCGGGATCGACCTGAGCGCCGACAAAATGGCCATCCAGCGCCTCAAGGAGGCCGCCGAGAAAGCCAAAATCGAGCTGTCGACCACGGTGGAAACCGAGATCAACCTGCCTTTCATCACGGCCGACGCTTCCGGGCCGAAACACCTGCTCATGAAGCTCACCCGGGCCAAGCTCGAACAGTTGGTCGAAGAGCTCGTCCAACGCTCGGTCGCCCCCTGTCGCCAGGCCCTGGCCGACGCCAATCTCAAGGCCGACCAGATCGACGAGGTCGTCCTTGTCGGCGGCCAGACCCGTATGCCCCGCATCCAGATGCTCGTCCGCGATCTGTTCGGCAAGGAACCGCACAAGGGCGTCAATCCGGACGAGGTGGTTGCGGTCGGAGCGGCCATCCAGGGCGCCGTCCTCTCAGGCGACGTCAAGGACGTCCTGCTGCTCGACGTCACGCCGCTGACCCTGGGCATCGAGACGCTGGGCGCCGTATTCACTAAGATGATTCCCCGCAACACGACCATCCCGACCAAGAAGACCGAGGTCTTTTCCACCGCCTCGGACAGCCAGCCCAGCGTGGAGATCCACATCCTGCAGGGCGAACGGGAAATGGCCTCGGACAACCGGACACTGGGGCGGTTCCATCTCGACGGCATCCCTCCCGCACCCCGCGGCATTCCCAAGATCGAGGTCACCTTCGACATCGACGCCAACGGCATCCTCCATGTTTCGGCCAAGGACGTGGGCACGGGCAAACAACAGGCCATCACCATCACCGGCCACGGCGGCCTGGATGAAAAAGAGATCAACCGGATGGTCAAGGACGCCGAATCGCATTCGTCCGAGGATAAGAAGCGCCGCGAGGTGATCGAGATCAAGAACCACGCCGACCAGCTCATTTACAGCATGGAGAAGCTGCTCCGCGAAAACAAGGAGAAGATTCCGGCGTTTGATGCCGAGCGCGTCCAGCAGGAGATCGAGTCCACCAAGAGGGCCATCCAGAGCGACAACGCCGAGGCCATCAAAAAGGCCATGGAGAGCCTGACCCAGGCCTCGCACAAGCTGACCGAAACGATGTACCAGCAGACCTCCCAAGCCCAGCCCCAATCCGGACCGCAGAGCGGCCCGCAGGGGGCGGGCGGGGAGCCGGGCGGCGCGGCGTCCGGACCGGACGGTGACGTCATCGACGCCGAGGTTGTGGACGACAAGAAGACCCATTGATTTCTGCCCTCATCGAAGCGATGATCGGGGGACCGCCGGACGGGCGGCCTCCTGATTATCGCCCGATGAGGACCGCCGGCCCCAATGAGGGTGAGATCTTCGAAGCCGCGCTGGTGGACGATAAGAAGGCCAATTGATTTCCAGCCCCAACTGGGACGGGGGAAGACATGGATTATTATCAGGTCCTCGGCGTCGATCGCAAGGCGGCCGCGGCCGATATCAAGAAGGCCTACCGCAAACTCGCCCGCAAGTATCATCCCGACCTCAATCCTGGCGATAAGTCGGCCGAAGCCAAATTCAAGGAAATCCAGGAAGCCTATTCCGTTTTGAGCGACCCCAAGAAGCGGGGGCAATACGATCAGTTCGGCTTCGCCGGGGACCGCCCTTCAGGCGGAGGCGCCGGCCCGTTCCCCGGCGGCGGGGGAGGCGGATTCGAGGGTTTCGACTTTTCCGACGTCGGGTCCGGAAATTTCCGGGACTTCTTCGAGAACATCTTCGGCGGCGGCGCAGCGGCTTCCGCCCGGGCCGGGGCCGGCGCCCCGGATCGCGGAGAAGACCTGATGTACGCCATGACCGTCGGATTCGAGGACGCCGTCAAAGGCGTTCAGACCAAGATCCAGCTGACGCGCCAGGCGTCCTGCGACGCTTGTCACGGAACGGGCGGCCGGTCCGGCGGGCGGACGCGGACCTGCCCGACCTGCGGCGGCAGCGGGCGCAGTTTCGTTCAGAAGGGCTTCATGAAATTCTCCTCCCCCTGCCCGGCCTGCGGCGGGCGAGGCACGGTGCGCGGTGACGACTGCGGCGATTGCGGGGGCCGGGGCTCCGTCCAGCGGACGGAGGTCATCCATGTCCGCATCCCGGCCGGCGTCGACGCGGGCTCCAAGGTCCGCATTGCCGAAAAAGGCAACGCCGGCCGCAACGGCGGTCCGCCGGGCGACCTGTTCATCACCATCGACGTAACGCCGCACGCGCTGTTCAAGCGCGAGGGGACGAACGTCTTCCTCAGGGTCCCGGTGACGGTGCCCGAAGCGACCCTGGGGGCCAAGATCGACGTGCCCACGATCGACGGCCGGGCCACCATCCGCATCCCGCCGGGGACCAAATCCGGCCAGAAGTTCCGCCTCCGCGGCCGCGGCGTGCCCGTCCTGGGAGCGGCCGGCCGGGGCGACGAGTACGTTGAGGTCGCCATCGTGCCCCCGCCGTTCGACGACCAGAGGGTGCGCGAGCTGATGAAGGAGTTGGAGAAGATCGACGGCCGGAATCCGCGGGCGGAGTGGGGGGAGCATTGACATGCGAGGACGCAAGACGGCGGCCGAAACCGATTCGAAATCTTATTACCACATCAGCGCGGTCGCCCAGCGCTATAAGATCCATCCACAGACCCTGCGGCTTTACGAGCGGGAGGGCCTGCTCAAGCCGTCCCGGAGCGACGGCAATACCCGCCTGTACAGCGACGACGACCTGAAGCGTCTGGAGATCATCCTCAACCTCATCCGCGACCTGGGCGTCAACCTGGCCGGGGTGGAGGTCGTCCTCAACATGCGGCAAAATATCGAGCGGATCGAGGCCGAAGTCAACGCCTTCCTTGAGTATGTCCGGGGCGAGTTCTTCTCCGGCCGCGAGGACGAGTTCGAGAGCCGTCGCCGGAGCCTCGTGCGCACGGCCCCGAGCAAACTGGCCAAGTTTGAGAAGCCGGATTGAATGGAATTCCAAAACTATCTCGAATCAAAGAACCTCCGCAAGTACCTGGAGGAGATCGGCCGCTTCGCCCCGGCGACCGAAGCGGAGGAAAAAACCCTGGGCGAGCGCATCCACCACGGCGAGAGGGACGCCCTCCAACGCCTGATCGAGGCCAATCTGCGGTTCGTCGTCTCCTATGTCAAGAAGTACCAGGGCATGGGCCTGGGCCTGCTCGACCTGATCAACGAGGGGAACCTCGGATTGATCGAGGCGGCCAAACGCTTCGACCCCAAGCGCAACGTCAAGTTCATCTCCTATGCCGTGTGGTGGATCCGCCAGGCCGTCATCCACGCCCTGACCCAATCCTCCCGCATCACCCACGTTCCTCAAAAGCTGTCCGACCAGATCCTCCAGAAGAAGCGTAAGGCCGCTCAGCTCAAAAGCGAGCTGGGCCATGACCCGACGCGCGAGGAAATCGCCGCGGCCATGGGATTGGGCGTAGCCGACATCGAGGACCTGGAGATGCTGGAGGAGCGGGAAGTCTCGCTCAACGACCGTTTCAACGACGATGACCAGACCATGGAGGAAAAGATCAGCGACGTCACGCCGTCGGTCGAGTACCAGATCATCAAAGCGAGCATCGAGCACCAGCTGCGGGACATCCTCGGCGAGTTGGATGAGAAGGAAGCGGCTGTGCTAAAATGGCGCTTCGGACTGGACGACGACCAGCCCCTGACGCTGCAGGAGATCGGCGACAAGATGCGCCTGACCCGGGAGAGGATCCGGCAGATCGAACAGAAAGCCATGCGCAAGATGAGCCGGTCGAACAAGCTTCAACAGCTCCGAGGATATTTAAATTGAATGAAACGAAATCCTGCCCCCGGTGCGGCGACACCGGCTGGGTGGTTCAAGCCGGGACCTCCGGCGCGACGGCCGAACGCTGCGCCTGCTTCCAGGGCCGGCGGATGGTCCTCCTGCTGGAGAGTTCCCGCATTCCCCGCCGTTACCAGGAGTGCTCGTTCGAGAATTTCAAACCGAGCGATCCGAGCCAGACGGACGCCCTCAAGCTGGCCCGGAAATTCGCGGCAAATTACCCCGATCAGAATGTCGGGCTGCTCTTTATCGGGCCGTGCGGCGTGGGCAAAACCCACCTGGCGGTGGCCCTCCTGCGCCAGCTCATCCTGACGAAATCCGCGCCCTGCCTGTTCTACGATTTCCGCGATCTCCTGCGGGATATCCAGTCCACGTTCTCGCCGGACTCCGATCTGCACGAATCGGACGTCCTGGCGCCCGTGTTCGACAGCCGGGTCCTTGTCCTCGACGAGCTGGGGGCCCAGCGGTCCTCGGCTTGGGTCGAAGATACCGTTTTTTACATCATCAATCACCGCTACAATCAGAAGAAACTGACCATCTTCACCTCGAATTACCTCGATGCCGGGGAAGAGGAGGCGGCGCCGATTCCCTGGAAAAAGGAAACGTTCAAGAAGGACGAGGATACGCTGGTCGACCGCATCGGGGTCCGCCTCCGCTCGCGGATCTACGAGATGTGCAAGATCGTCCCCATCGAAGGCAAGGATTTCCGGCAGAACATCAAGCAGGCGGGGTATCGTTTCTGATCGCCCGGCCTAGGCCTTCATTTCCTTGGCCAGGTCTTCGGTCAAATTGTGGATTTCGTAGGGGATGTGCCGGCCGAAGGGGGCGAAAAACGACTGAATATCCCGGATCTCGTCCCGCCATTCGGTCGGCTTGATCTCGAACAATTTCTCGATCTTGGATTTCGGGATGCTCATCCCGTCCAGGTTCAGGTCTTGTAGATGCGGGAGCAGGCCGATCGGCGTCTGCCGGGCGCCGACCTTGTCGTGGACACGGTCCAGCACCCACTTGAGCACGCGCATGTTGTCGCCGAATCCCGGCCAGACGAACTTGCCCGCCTCGTCCACGCGGAACCAGTTGACGGCGAAAATCTGGGGCGGCTTGTGCATCAGCGCGCCCGTGTTCATCCAGTGACGGAAGTAATCGCCCATGTTGTAGCCGCAAAAGGGGAGCATGGCGAACGGATCGCGGCGAAGGACGCCGACGGCGCCGGCCGCCGCGGCGGTCGTTTCCGAGCCCGTGCGCGCGCCCATGAAGACGCCGTGCGGCCAGTCGAAGGATTCGACGACCAGGGGCATGACGTGCGAACGGCGGCCGCCGATGAGAATGGCCGAGATCGGCACGCCCTTGGGATTATCGTAATTCTTGTTCAGCGTCGGACAATTCGACAGCGCGACCGTGAAGCGGCTGTTGGGATGGGCCGCCTTGGTCCCCATCCCGGCGTTCCATGGGCGGCCCTGCCAGTCGAGCATGTGGTCGGGCGGGCCGTCCAGCCCCTCCCACCAGGGCTCGTTGGTGTCCTGGGCCAGGCCGACGTTGGTGTAGATGGTGGGGTAGAAATTCGAGGCCTGGAGCGTCCGGATCATATTGGGGTTCGTCTTCAGGGATGTCCCCGGGGCGACGCCGAAGAAGCCCGCTTCCGGGTTGATGGCGTACAGCCGTCCGTCCATCCCGACGTTGAGCCAGGCGATGTCGTCGCCGATGGTCGTGATCTTGTACTCGGGCAGGGCCGATTGGAGCATGGCCAGGTTCGTCTTGCCGCAGGCCGAGGGCATGGCCGCCGTGATGTAGGTGACGTTGCCTTTCATGTCCTCGATGGCCATGATGACCATGTGTTCGGCCAGCCAGCCGTGGCGCAGGCCGAGGTAGGAGGCGATGCGCAGGGCGAAGCATTTCTTGCCCAGCAGGGCGTTGCCGCCGTATCCCGAGCCGATGCTCCAAACCAGGCCTTCCTCCGGGAAGTGCATGATGTAGCGGCGGGAGGGATCGAAATCGCCCACCGAGTGGCTACCCTTGACGAACCGCTCCGAAGTCCCGATCCGCTTCAGGACGTGGGCGCCCATGCGGGTCATGACCCGCATGCTGACGGCGACGTAGGATATGTCGGTGACCTGGACGCAGGCCTGGGCGTAAGAGGATTCGGTCGGCCCCATCATGTAGGGCAGGACGTACATCGTCCGGCCCTTCATCGCCCCCTTGGAGAGCTTGGCCATCAGCTCCTTGGCCTTCCTCGGGGCCATCCAGTTGTTGTTGGGGCCGCTCTGGTCTTTTTCGGGATGGCAGACGAAAGTAAGCTGCTCCGTCCGGGCGACGTCCGTCGGGTGGCTGCGGTGGAGATACGACTTTGGCCAGAGCCTGCCGTTGAGCTCCTGGAAGATGGGATGGGGCCCGATCTTCTCCTCGCGCATCCCGATCTCGATCAGGCGGGCGGCCTCGGCTTCCGAACCGTCGCACCAGTAGATGCGCTTCGGCTGGAACAATCGAGCCTGTTCATCGACCCAGCGTTCGACCGGTGTGGCCATGGTCCGTCCTTTCGGGAAATGGAGGACAAAAATAACACGGGGCGGCGGAGATTGTCAAAACTCAGCGAAGAATGGCGTCAGTCGCGGAGGGCGGCCTCGACGGCCGCCTGGGCATGCAGGGCGGTCGTGTCGAAAAGGGGAATGGGCGCGTCGCCGGGCTTGACCAGGAGCGGGATCTCCGTGCAGCCGAGGATGACACCCTCGGCGCCCCGGGCCCGCAATTTCTCGATGACGCCCAGATATTCGACTCGGGAAGACTCCTTGATGAGACCGACCGTCAGCTCCGTGTAGATGATGTCGTGGACGCGGGTCCGGTCCGGCTCGTCCGGCACAATGACCCGCAGGCCGTGCTTTTTCTCCAGCCTTTCCCGATAGAATTCCATCTCCATCGTGTAGCGCGTTCCGAGCAGGCCGATCGTCTTCAAGCGAGCCTTCCGGATCTCCGCGGCCGCCGCGTCGACGATATGAATCAGCGGGATGGCCACCGCCGCGGAGATCGCTTCGGCCGTCCGGTGCATGGTGTTGGCGCAGATGATCAGGAGATCGGCGCCCGCCCCTTCGACCTTCAGCGCGGCGTCGACCATCAGGCGCGTTAGGCGCTCCCAATCTCCGGTTTTCTGCAACTCCTCGAATTCCCCGAATTCCACCGAGTACAAAACGCAGCGCGCCGAGCTCGATCCGCCCAGGCGGCGCTGGACGGCCTCATTGATGAGTCGGTAGTAATCGACGGTCGAATGCCAGGTCATTCCTCCAAGTAAGCCGATCGTTTTCAACGTCGGATCCCCAAACCGAAAAAGCTTCGCATCGGGCCTCCTGGTACTCCCGGGAAATGATTTCCCGAATATTATACACGAGATCAGGCCCCGCGGGTTCGGCGGTCGGGGGTTTTTAGGCTTGATCTTTGGCGGAAGTCATGATAATTTATCGCGGACTGCTCCCCGGTAGCTCAATTGGCAGAGCGGTTGGCTGTTAACCAATAGGTTGGCGGTTCGAGTCCGTCCCGGGGAGCCAACTTCTCTATTATATACCGACCTGATGCTAAATATTACGCCGGAACGAAGAATTTTGTTGCTTGAATCACAACCGCACAATTTCTTTTCGTATTCTTCCCCCTCCTCAATCGTTATCTTCTCGATCCGGCAATACTCCGGCCTTTCGTCGTGGTCAATCATCGAACTCAGCTTGTAATGCCGACAGTAGACCATCCCCCTCTGGATCTCGCCCAGCGGGCAGGAGGCTGGGGACAGTGACCTCATTATTTATTCCCAAAATGAATCTCCCTCGCTTTTTCGTGGGAAAGAGCGCCGATTATACAAAATCGCGTTCAAATCGATTACGGCCGAAATCAACCGTATCTTCTGTATTCCGTGCATGATGGAAGACTTTTTATTTTCCTCGATTAGACACTACTGGGAATATATATTATTTCCTATAATCAATCCCACCCCCTGGATCTTTAGGTTATCGGCCGCAGGCTCCAGAGGTTGTAAAGCCGAAATTTTTCACTTCACAGGCGGTACACAAGGTGAGGGCAGGTCACTGGCGTGACACGGGAGGGGGGAGATTGCCTAGACCCT
>Ga0315279_10001794_pt1 | contig 34452 bp, 31 predicted proteins | sample YL17G06_20_MG_FD_203694 | JGI IMG/M metagenome (GOLD analysis project Ga0315279, IMG submission 203694) | Sediment microbial communities from Yellowstone Lake, YNP, Wyoming, USA - YL17G06_20 | ecosystem: Environmental > Aquatic > Freshwater > Lake > Sediment | place: USA: Wyoming | collected...
GGCGTATCTCGATTACGACGCCGTGCTCGATGCCGGATGTGACGCGTGGGAAAGCCTGACCCCTGGTCGCATCAAATCGCTCTGCGCTACCTCATGGAGCGTATAGCAGTACTAAAGCAGAAGCGTATAAGTTGCGCCGGATCGTGGCTTGTGCAGCGTCGTGCGGATCAGCTCAGCGACTTGCTCGTCGGTGATCGAACGCGGTCCACCCGGTCTCGGCTCATCATACAGCCCCATGATGCCCTGCTTGAGAAAACGGTGCCGTCACATCCCCACCGTGACGGTCGACACACCTACACGTCCAGCGACAGTCTTGTTGCTCAACCCCTCAGCGGACAACAAAATGATCCGGGCACGCCGAACCAGCCCGTAGGGCAGCGTCCGAGACCCGGCGATTCGTTCCAGTTCCTCCCCCGCACTCGGGGTCAGCGTCAAGGGCGTCAACGGTCTTCCCAAAGCCATGGCTTTCTCCTTCCACCAGGAGGAAAACATACCACATCACCCGACTTTGTACAAGGCACTCGTGGGACGAGATACTACTGCCTACTTGCGCAAGTTCATGTACGCGGAATTGGCTGTGGAAGTCGCAGCAGATGGGCTTTCTCTTCCGCAGTATTGGCACACTTTCTTCTGCAAGTAGGCGCTACGGATGCTGCAAGGTGCATGGCGCGGAGGACGTTGCGTCCCCGGTATGGAGAGATTCCTCTCTGCGGCCTGCCTTCGCTCGCGTGCTCGAAGAGCACGCGGGATGACGGCGGTGTGGACGTGAGCTGCACAAGCGACAGCGTGCAGGCGGAGTGACCGGAATCCGCGTCACTTTGTCGCGACGGCCCACAGCCAATACGGCTCCTCGCCGCCGCCGAAGAGCTCTCCCTCCATGGTGCGGAGCTCGACGGTGCGGAATCCGGCGGCGTGGACCTGCTTCAGCTTCTCCGCGAAACCCGACGCCTTCGCCTCCGCCGCCGGCGTGCGGGAGACGCGTTCCTCGATCACCTCCTTCGTCGGGTCGATGGTGACCCACGTGTCGACGTGATCGCCGCTCTCCTCCGTCTCGTGCCGTTCGAGGTGGAAGAGGCCGTCCTCCTCGCGCCACGTCCGCCAGTTGCCCGACAGCGCCCGCGCCTTGGGGTGCGCGGGATTCCGCACGTCGAAGATGAACCGCCCGCCGGGCCGGAGGAAGCGGCGGATCCGCGCGAGTGCGTCGGTGTCGAAGAACGAGTGTTCGATCCACGTCACGAGATCGAATGCGGCCGCGTAGTCGAGCCGGGAGATGTCCTCCACGATGAACTCGACCTCGGCGCCCGCCTCACGAGCTGCCTGGCGCGCCCGGACGATGAACGTCTCCGAGATGTCCACCGCGGTGACGTGGTGACCCTCCGCGGCCCAGCGGACGGCGTGTGTGCCGATGCCGCACGCCAGGTCGAGGATGCGGACGGGAGGCGGCGGCGCGGCGATGCGGAGCACCGACTCCGCCTCCTGGAGCTGTGTCGCGCGGTCGTGGAAGCCCCATGCGAGGTAGCTCTCGTCGAAGTCTCGCTCGCCGTACCGGAACATCGGCACCTGCACTCGTCGCATCGCGCTCATCCGACTCGCTTCCTTCCCTCTGCCATGCTCGTGAGGTGATGTCGTCTCGTCGTGGCTGCCCTGCCCGCCGGGTCGTCGGGATCGAGCACCCCCTTGTGAATGTACCGTCGGCGCGACCTTCCTGTGGCTGTGCGGCGGCAGCCAGGATGTTCCTGCTCCGCCAACCTACGCGTACCATCGCTGCGGCGGCAGGCGATCCTGCGAGCGGAGCAGATGATCGAGGAGCCGCAGGCGCAAGTCGTCGCGCACGGCGCGGCACCCGGGGTCGTCCCAGAGGTTGCGCCGCTCCATCGGGTCGTCGCGGCGGTCGTAGAGCTCGCCGTACGGCCGGCCGGCGTAGACCGTCATCTTCCAGCGATCGACGACGAGGGTGCGGAGTCGTTCGCCCAGATAGTCGTCGTCGTTCTCCGTGAGCGCCTCCTCGCGCGGATACGCCGCCTCGCCGCGGAGGAACGGTGCGAGGGAGATGCCCTCGTTGCCCTGCTCGGCCGAGGCGCCGCAGAGATCGAGCACGGTGGGCGTCACGTCGAGGGTCGAGGCGATGCCCGGCTCGACGCGGGGCTGGATGCGCGTCGGCCACCTCCAGATGAACGGGACGTTGAGGAGCCCGTCCCAATGGAGCGGGCCCTTGTAGAGGAACCCGTGGTCGCCGAGGTAGTCGCCGTGGTCGGAGCAGAAGATGACGACGGTGTCCTGCGCCAGCCCCGCATCGTCGAGGGCCCGGAGGATACGGCCGATGGCGGCGTCGATCAGCTCGACCATGCCGCACGTGAGCGCCCGCGCGCGGCGCATCGCCCGCTCGGGGATCGCCGAGTAGTCGAAGCCGCCGCCGCCGCTGAAGGGACCGGTCTTCCCGCGGTAGGCCGTGCCGAAGTGCGGTGGCCAGCCGCGGAAGTCGTCCTGGTCCGCCGGGATCGGAGCCGGCATGTCCGCCGGGTCGTAGCGGTCGGCGTACTCGCGGGGTGGACAGAAGGGATGGTGTGGATCGGGGAAGGAGACGACGGCGAAAAACGGTCGCTCGTGCCGACCGCGCAGATACGCCTCGGCGAGGTCGGCGAGCGCCGTGCTGTGGTGAAGCTCGGCTGGCAGTGGATATGGGAACATGTCACGCAGGCCATCGGGGTAGTACCCCTCGGGCAGACCCGGCATCGGGAGCGGCCCGCGTCGGAGGGCAACCTCGGCCCCCGGGTCGCGCTCGCCGAGCCACTCGCGGTAGCGGCCCCAGACGCCGTGCCCGTGGCCGCCGAAGAAGACGACGCGGTCGAACCCGTAGTAGTCCCGCTCGATCGGCCGGGCGCGGTCCTGCCAAAGGCGCCGCATCTCGCGGCTCGGACAGCCGTCGTAGTCGCCCATCGGCGCGAAGTGCGGTTTGCCGAAGAGGATCGTCTCGTAGCCGCCTTCGCGGAGGATCTGCGGCAGCGTTCGCTCAGTCTCCGGGAGGATCATCCCGGTCATGCGCGCGCCGTGGGAGGACGGGTAGCGCCCAGTGAAGATGGCTCCGCGCGACGGCGTGCACGTCGGGTGGACGGTGAACGCGCGGCTGAAGCGGACGCCTGCGGCGGCAAGGGCGTCGATGTTGGGAGTGCGAGCGGCCGGGTGCCCCGCGCAGCCCAGGCTGTCGCCGCGCTCTTGGTCGGTCATGATGAGAAGCACGTTCGGCCGAGGTCGATCGGCGGGCATGGTGCCTCCTCGCGCCATGGGGCGGCAGTGCGGGAGCGGGCTCGGTCGAGTTGGACCCACCCTAATTGTACCTTATGATGGTATGGGACAGGGGCAAATGGTATCCCTCCAGCGCGCGGTATCAATGAATGGACGCGGCCAGGCCGATCCTCGTCGGCGTGCTTGCCTCGGGCGGCGGCACTAATCTGCAGGCCCTGATCGATCGCAGTGAGGACGGCAGCCTCGCGGCGCGTATCGTCGTCGTCATCAGCAACAACTCGGGTGCCGGGGCGCTCGAACGGGCGCGCCGGCACGGCATTCCCGCCCTCCACTTGAGCCGCGCGACGCACGCCGATCCCGACGCGCTCGACGCGGCGATCCGTGGCGCGCTCGTCGCGCACCGGGCGGAGTGGGCTGCCCTGGCGGGCTACATGAGGCCGCTGGGGCCGCACACGCTGGCCGCCTTCCGGCACCGCATCCTCAACATTCATCCGGCGCTCCTGCCCAGGTTCGGCGGCAAGGGGATGTACGGCCTCCACGTGCACGAGGCGGTGCTCGCCGCGGGGGAGACGGTGACCGGCGTGACGGTCCATCTCGTGACGGACGAGTACGACGCGGGGCCGATCGTGGCGCAGCGGAAAGTCCCGGTCTTGCCCGGAGATACGCCCGAGACGCTCCAGCAGCGCGTGCTGGAGCAGGAGCATCGGGTCTACGCGGAGGTCATTCAGGCGATCGCCGAAGGGCGGCTGAAGATCGAAAATGGCGCGCCGTCGCTGCGGATTGACTGAAAGAGGACTATCTTTTACGTTGGATTCGTGCACTGGTCGGTGCTACTTTGAGATAGGATCGATCCGTTCCGTCGCGCCGTGCTCCACCCCCGTCGTCTGACGTCAATGACTGCCGAACGAGCGCTCCAGGAAACGTACCTGCCCGACGTCCCGTTGTTCGCTCGCGGCAAGGTGCGCGACATCTACGACCTGGGCAAGAACCTGCTCATCATCGCCACCGACCGCCTGAGCGCCTTCGACGTCGTCATGCCGACGCCGATCCCCGGCCGCAGCGTCATCCTCACGCAGATGTCGCTCTTCTGGTTCTCCATGATGGACGACATCGTCGCGAACCACGTCGTGACGGCGGACGTGAGCCGGTATCCGGCGCGGCTCCAGCCGTATCGGGACCAGCTCGAAGGCCGGTCCATGATCGTGCGAAAGGCGGAGCGCATCCCCATCGAGTGCGTCGTGCGCGGGTACCTCGCCGGGTCCGGATGGCGTGACTACCAGCGCACGGGGTCGGTGTGTGGGCACGTGCTGCCGGCGGGGCTCGTCGAGAGCGATCGCCTGCCGCAGCCCATCTTCACGCCGGCGACCAAGGCCGAGACCGGCCACGACGAGAACATCACGCGCGACCAGATGGCCGCGCTCGTCGGGGAGAGCGTCGCTGCCGACCTCGAGCGGTTGAGCCTCGCGCTCTACCAGCGCGGCCGCGCGTACGCCGAATCCCGCGGGATCATCATCGCCGACACGAAGTTCGAATTCGGCTGGATCGACGGCCGCATGGCGCTCATCGACGAGATGCTGTCGCCCGATTCCTCGCGGTTCTGGCCGAGGGACGGCTATGCTCCCGGACGGCCGCAGGAGAGCTTCGACAAACAGTTCGTGCGCGACTACCTCGACGGCCTGGACTGGGACAAGCGAGCTCCCGGCCCGGTCCTGCCGAGCGAGATCGTCGAGCGCACGCTCCGGAAGTACCAGGAAGCATACAACCGTCTTGTCCGGTCGTCGCCGGCCCAGGTGGAAGGAGTATAGCGCGGCGTGCGGATCCGACGTGCCTTGGTCAGCGTGTCCGACAAGCGGGGCGCGGCCGACTTCGCCCGAGCCCTCGTCGACCGCTTCGGCGTGGAGGTCCTCTCCACCGGCGGGACGGCGCGCGCGCTTCGGGGAGCCGGCATCCCGGTGACCGACGTCGCCGAGTTCACCGGGAGCCCGGAGATCATGGGCGGGCGCGTGAAGACGCTCCATCCCGCGGTGCACGGCGGCATCCTTTGCCGACGTGATCATCCCGAGGATCGCGCGCTCATCGACTCCGGCGCGGTGCGGCCCATCGACCTGGTGGCCGTCAACCTCTACCCCTTCCGCGAGACGGTCTCGCGGCCCGACGTGACGCTCGACGAGGCGGTCGAGCAGATCGACATCGGCGGCCCGACGATGATCCGCGCGGCGGCGAAGAACCACGCGTGGGTCACCGTCGTGACCGACCCCGCCGACTATGGGCGGGTGCTGGCCGATCTGGATGCCCACGGCGGGGAAGCGAGCGACGAACTCCGCGCGCTCTTGGCGGTGAAGGCGTTCCGCCACACGGCGACGTACGACGCCGCCATCGACACGTTCCTGAGCGAGCGCCTGACGGGCGAGTTGGTCTTCCACCAGCACTACGTCGGCGGCCGGAAGCTCCGGTACGGCGAGAACCCGCATCAGAGCCCGGCGTACGTGTTCCGCGCGCCCGACGGTTCCGGACCCTCCGCCGTGAGCGGCACCATCCTCCACGGCAGGGAGATGTCCTACAACAACTACGTCGACGCGAGCGCCGCGCTGGGGATGGCGGCGGACCTCGCCGATGCGACCGCCGCGGCGGTCATCAAGCACACGAACCCGGCCGGGCTTGCCACGGGCGAGACGCTCGTCGAGGCGCTCGAGCGAGCGTGGCTGGGCGATCCGCTCCGCACGACGCCGATGGGCAGCGTCATCGCGACGACGCGACGGTTCGACCTGGCAGCGGCGCAGTTCCTCAAGGGACGGTTCGTCGAAGTGATCCTCGCGCCCGGCTACGAGCCCGACGCGCTGGAGTTCCTCCGGAGCAAGAGCAAGGACATCCGTCTCATCGGGATCGCCCCGATCGAGCGTCGGCCGGCGGAAGCGGTCGTGACGCGATCGATCGCCGGCGGCCTCCTCGTGCAGCCCAGCGACCGCGAGCTCATCGGCGAGTGGAAGGTGGTCACGAAGGCCGGGTTCACCGACGCGGCGAGGAAGCTGGCCGAGTTCGCCGTCGTCGCGGTGAAGCACGCGAAGTCGAACGCGATCATCCTCGCGCGAGAGTACCGTCCCGGGTGCTACCAACTGGTGGGTCTCGGGGCGGGGCAGCCGAACCGGGTGGACAGCCTCCGGGCGCTCGCGGCGCCGAAGGCGAAGGCGAACTTCGAGATGGAGTTCGACGAGACGCGGCCCGGAGGCGCGCGCGAGGGGTACGTCGCCGAACAGTTCGCCGGCGTCGTGCTGGCGTCAGATGCGTTCTTCCCGTTCGACGATTCGGTGAGGGAGGCGCACGACCCGGGGATTCGCTTCATCGTGCAACCGGGTGGGTCGATCCGGGATCAGGACGTGATCGACGCGTGCGACCGGCTCGGGATCGCGATGGCGTTCATCGGACGCCGTCACTTCGCCCATTGAGCGACAGGCATTCAACGCATAGAGCCGAGGGGGCATCATGACTTTCTCACTGGCCGGGATGATGTCGAACGACATAGGCGTCGATCTCGGCACGGCCAACACGCTGATCTGGGTCAAGGGCCGGGGCATCGTGCTCAACGAGCCCTCCATCGTAGCCGTGGACCACACCACTCGCAAGCCACTGGCGATCGGCGCGGAAGCCAAGCAGATGCTCGGGCGCGCCCCGGCGGAGATCGAGGTGATCCGTCCGATGAAGGACGGGGTGATCGCGAACTTCGAGATGGCGGAGGAGATGCTGCGCGGCTTCCTGGCCAAGGTTCAGCGCACGCGGGGCCTGTTCCGTCCGCGGGTGGTGATCTGCGTGCCTTCCGGCATCACCGAGGTCGAGAAGCGTGCCGTGCGCGATTCGGCCGAGGCTGCGCGGGCGAACGAGGTGTACCTGATCGCCGAGCCGATGGCCGCGGCGATCGGCATCGGCCTGCCCATCGAGAAACCCGTCGGCTCAATGATCATCGACATCGGCGGCGGCACGAGCGAGATCGCCGTCATCAGCCTCTCGGGCATCGTCACGACGATCTCGGAGCGCATCGGCGGCGACGAGATGGACGAGGCGATCATCCAGTACATCAAGCGCACGTATAACCTCTCCATCGGCCAGCGCATGGCCGAGCAGATCAAGATCGAGATCGGCTCGGGGTATCCGCTGGAGAAGGAACTCGAAACGACGGTGCGCGGGCGGCACCTCGTGACGAACATCCCGCAAGTGGTCGTGGTGAAGTCGGAGGAGATCCGCGAGGCGGTGGCCGAGTCAATCGACCGGATCGTCCAGGCGGTGCTTCAGACGCTGGAGCGCACGCCGCCGGAGCTCGCCGCGGACATCATCGACCGGGGTATTTTCCTCACGGGCGGCGGCGCGCTCATCCGCGGCCTCGACGACCGACTGCGGGAAGCGACGAGCCTGCCGATCAACATCGTCGAGGAACCATTGACGGCCGTCGTGCGTGGCACCGGAAAGGTGCTCGAGCACCTATCGGCGTATCGGAAGGTCCTGTTCTGAGCTCCAGCAGCGCCATGCACAGGGCGGCGTCCCTGCGCTTCGCGCGTTACGCGGGACGCGTCGGGCAGCGGCCGGAGCGCGTGGCTTGTCCGCCGCCGAAGCTCATGGAGCGCGCGTTCACGACGACAGGGACGGCGGGAGATCAGCGCATGACAGGTACGGGTAGCATCGAACATCGCGTGTGCCATCGGGTGCTTCTCCGGACGGTGAACAAAGGCGCGGACCGAACATGCTGCAGCGGCTGACCCAATGGCTGTGGGTGCACGTGCGCGGTGTCGTGCTCACGCTGACGGTGACGATCTCCGCGTTCTTGCTTCTGTACTCCTCCTCGATGGACCTCGGGTTCGTCCGCTGGTGCATCCTCGGCGTCGTCTCGACGGGGCAACGGGTCTTCAGGCTGCCCATCCACCTTGCCGCGCTCGAGCAGGAGAACCGGTACCTTCGCACGCGGCTCCTGAGCGAGGTCATCCGGGAGACCGACCTGGAGGAATTGCGCCTCGAGTCTCGCCGGCTCGAGGCCATGCTCGGGTTCCGCGAGGCGAGCCCGATGCAGCTCCTCGCCGCGCGCGTGCTCGCCCGCGACGCGGAAGTCGCGCCGACGAGCATCATGGTTGATGCGGGGCGCCGTCAGGGCGTCCGGCCGAACCAGGCCGTTCTCGCGCCCGAGGGCCTTGTCGGCCGCGTCGATCCCCATCCAGGGTCGGGTACGGCGATCGTGCGCGTGCTGACGGACCCGGGGCTACGGGTGAGCGTCGTGATGGGCAATCCCGACCGTCCGATGGGCATTCTGCGGTGGGACGGCGAGAAGATGCGGGTGGAGAACGTCTCGCAGGAGTCGAAGGTTGCGGTGGGCGATGCGGTCATCACCTCCGGGCTTGGCGGCATCTTCCCGAAGGGGCTGTACGTGGGCCGCGTCATCGCCGTACGGGATGACCCGCACGCGTTGTTCAAGGAGATCGTGATTCGGCCGGGCGCGCGGCTTGACCGGCTGGAAGAAGTCTTCATCGTGCGCCGCGTGCCTGAGGCGTTCCAGCCCGACACGACGGGTCCGGCCGCGGACGCCGCCAGTCGCGACATGTCGGAGACCGATGGGGCAAGGCCCAATGTCAGTGCCGCGGAGACTGCTCGTCCTGGAAACCGAGGGACCAATGCGGTGGGTCGTTGAGGCGATCTGGCTGTGCACGGCCGTGATCGCATATGGCGCGTACAGCTCGACCATCGCCATCAAGGGGATGGCTCCCGTGCTTCCGATCGTCGTCGTCGTCCGCGTCGCGCTGACGAACGGGGAACTCGCCGGGAACATTGTGGGAGTCCTCTGCGGTCTCTTATTAGACGTGTTCTCGCTCGGGTGGTTTGGCGCCGGGATGCTGGTGGACTCGCTGATCGGGTTCGGCGTCGGGATGGTGGGGAACCGGATCATGCTGGAGAGTCCCGCGGCCCGCGTCATCGTCCTGTTCGTGGCTGCGGAGGCCCACTCCATCGGGCTGATGATCACGCAGGACCTGGTGGGGCCGGCGGCCGTGAGCACCCTCGAGACCGCGATCGGGACTGGGGTCTACACGACGGTGGCGGGCGCGGCTTGGTGGGGGATCGCGGCGGTAGTTCGGAACAACGTGGGGTGGCGGGGGATATGGAATGTTGAACGGGACTAACACGACGGACCACCAGCGGTGGCGGCTGACCGTCCTCATGGCGGTCGTCGGCGTGGCGTTCGCCGTGATCGTCACCGAGCTGTATCTGCTGCAGATCGTCCATTACCAGGAGTACAAGCTTCGTTCCGAGCAGAACGCGATGCGGACCGTGCCGATCGACGCGCCGCGCGGGCGCATTCTCGACCGGTACGGCAACATCATCGTGGGGAATCGCGCGGCGTACACGGTGGGCGTCATCCCGGCGGAGGTGCAGAACGTCGAGGCGCTCGACAGCCTCGTGAGCGTCGCGGCAGGGGTTCCCCGGCAAACGCTCGCCGAGAAGGTGCGCGGCACGCAGCGATGGCTCCACCGCCCGATCTACGTGCGGCGCGACACGCCCTTCGCGACGGTAGCCTACCTGGAGGAGCACCGCGACGAGTTGCCGGGGGTCATCTACCTCATCGAGTCGCGGCGCCGCTACCCGTACGGCACGCTCGGCGCGCACATGCTCGGGTACACGCGCGAAATCCGCGAGTCGAAGCTGGAAGAGCTGAAGTCGAAGGGTTACGTTGCCGGCGACCTCATCGGGCAGGCGGGCGTGGAGGCGCGGTACGAGGAGCACCTGCGCGGCGAGAAGGGCGAGGAGTACGAGGAAGTCACCGTCTCGGGCCGCGTCGTGGATCGGCAGCGGCGCGAGCCGGTGCGCGGGTCCGACATCCGTCTTGGGGTCGATCTGTACCTCCAGCGTATCGCCGAGGCCGCGATGGATACGCTCGACCGCGGCGCGCTTGTGGCGATGGACCCGCGCAACGGCGAGATCCTCGCCATGGTGAGCCGCCCGGTGTTCGATCCGGCGGCATTCTCGTACGTGGTCTCGCGGGAGCTGTGGCAGCAGTTGAACGACAACGCCGAGAGGCCGATGTTCAACCGCGCGATCCAGGCCGGCTATCCGCCCGGATCGACGGCGAAGATGATCGCGGCCATGGCCGGCCTCCAGACGGGCGTGATCGACACGAACACGCGGCTGCAGCCATGCACCGGCGCATTCTGGTACGGCCGGCGCCGGTACCTCTGCTGGAAGAAGGGCGGGCACGGCGCGCTCAACGTCACCCACGCCATCGAGCAATCCTGCAACGTCTTCTTCTACCAGGTCGGCCTGCGGCTCGGCCTCGACCGTTGGTCGCCAATGGCGTACGAGTTCGGGCTCGGCGGGCTGACCGGCGTCGACATACCGGCCGAGGAGAAGGGCCTGGTGGCTTCCACGGAGGTCTACAATCGGAAGCTCGGGCCGAAGCGCTGGGGTCAGGGTGAGGCGCTCAACGCGGCGATCGGCCAGGGCATCACGCTGGTCACGCCGGTCCAGGCGGTGCGCTACGTCGCCGCGCTCGGCACGGGCTACCTCGTCACGCCGCACCTGGCGATCGGCGTCATCGGCCCGGACGGCGTCGAGCGGAAGCTGAGCGTGCCGCCGCCGAAGCAGGTGCCCGTGGATTCGTCGGCCCTCGCCGTCGTCCGACGCGCTATGGTCCTCGTCACTGGTCCAGGCGGGACGGCGCGAAAGGCGCGCGTGCCGGGCTACCGCGTCGCCGGCAAGACCGGCACCGCGCAGAACCCGCATGGGAAGGACCATGCCTGGTTCATCGCCTTCGCGCCGGCGGAGGCCCCGGTGATCGCGGTTGCCGTGGTCGCCGAGAACGCCGGGCACGGCAGCGAGATTGCCGCACCGATCGCCGGGCGGGTTCTGCGAGCGCGGCTCTTGCACAACCAGGCCGTGCCCGAGATGCCGGGAAACTCGGCGGCGCCCCAAATGGCCGACGTGGAGATGATGGGAGGCCAGGCGCGATGGCGGTGACGGCGCGGCACCTTCGGGTCTTGTTCGACTGGCCGCTCGCGTTCTCGGCCCTCGGCCTCATCGCCTTCGGCGTGATCGGCATCTCGAGCGCGACGGGCGAACACGCCGCGAGCAGCGTCCGCGGGCTCGTGTACATCCAGCTCGCCTGGGTCGCGCTCTCGCTCGTCGGGGCGATTGTAGCGATGTGGCTGCCGATCCGCTTTTGGTACGGGCTCGCCTACCTGTTCTACGTGGCCGGCGTGGTTGCGCTCGTGGCGACGCTCGCGGTGGGCACGCACAGCCGGGGCGCCGCGCGGTGGCTCGCCATCGGCCCGATCCGGCTCCAGACGTCCGAGATGGCCAAGATCGGCCTCATGCTCGCCCTCGCGCGGTTCTTGTCGAACAAGAAGGTCTCCATCGGTCGGCCGTGGGATTTCATGCGCGGCCTTGGGCTCGCGCTCGTCCCCGTGGCGCTCGTCGAGGCGCAGCCGGACCTCGGCACGGCAATGGTGTACGTGGCCATCACCCTGCCCATGATCTACTGGGCCGGGCTCAACAACCTCTACCTCGTCCTCCTCGTCTCGCCGGTGGTGAATGCCCTCTGCGCCTTCGGCGGATGGGTCCCTTGGCTCATGTTCTGTCTGCTCTTCGTCGGTCTTCTCATCCTCGTGCGGCCGTCGATCCCATGGCTGGTCGTGCTGGTGGCGGTCAACCTCGCCGTCGGAATCGGCACGCCGAGGATCTACGAGGGACTGCACCCCTTCCAGCAGCAGCGCATCGAGACGTTCTTCAGCCCCGAGAAGGACCCGCTCGGCACCGGGTACCAGATCATCCAGTCGAAGGTGGCGATTGGGTCGGGTGGAGCCTGGGGGAAGGGCCTCCACGAGGGATCACAGACGAAGCTATCGTTCCTACCGGAGACGCACACCGACTTCATCTTCGCCGTGCTCGGCGAGGAGTTGGGCTTCCTCGGCGCACTGATCGTGCTCGGCCTGTTCCTGCTCCTGTTCTGGCGCGTGATCCGGATTGCGCTGATGGTGGGCAATCAGTTCGCCTCGTTCGTGTGCGTCGGCGTAGGCTGCATGATCGCGTTCCACGCCATCGTGAATATCGGCATGACCATCGGGCTCATGCCGGTGACCGGAATCCCGCTCGCACTGGTCAGCTACGGGGGTTCGGCGCTGATCACGAACACGTTCGCGCTGGGGCTGGTGCTCGGGTTTGGACTCCGCCGCCACGAGTAGTATCGCAGGAGGTATCTGCCATGCCACGAACGCCACGTGCGCCGTGGATGCGGCTGGCGACGATCGCCGTCTTCTGGGCGACGGCGATGCCGGTCGCAGCGCGCGAGCCATCGGTGCGGATCTTCTATACCGCGAGCGTGAAGGGCTATATCGATCAGTGCGGGTGCCCGGTCAACCCCACCGGCGGGATCGGCCGTCGCGCGACGTATCTCCACCGGGCCGCCAGCGCGTCGGTGCCGACGCTCATCCTCGACGGCGGCGACGTGCTCGGCGAGAACAACGACGTGGAGCGGCTCCAGACGGAGTACCTGTTCCAGGCGATGAAGCGTCTCGGCTACCACACCATCGGCGTGGGGCCGCGGGATCTCTCGTATGGCCTGCGTTTCCTGCAGGAATCGGCGGAGCGGTACGGGTTCGTCTTCACGAGCGCTAACCTGATCGACGACGCCACAGGGCGGCCGGTCCTCGCGCCCTACACGATCGAGGAGGTCGGCAGCCGAAGCATCCTCGGCTCGCGCACCGGCAGGCGGAAGGTGGGCCTCATCAGCGTCATGGGGCTCGACCGGGCGCCGCTCGTCCAGCCGACCGACCCGACGTTCCGTCTCGACGACCCCATCGAGGCCGTCGATCGGTACGTGGGCGAGCTTCGCGGCCATGTCGATCTCGTCGTCGTCATGGCCTACCTCGACGAGGGGGACGTCGACCGACTGCTCGCCGTGGACGGAGTGGACGTCGTGCTCGTGACACGGCTCGCGCGCATCCCCGGCGAGTGGGTCGTCCGGCGCGGGGACAAGGTGGTCGGCTACTCCACGTTCCAGGGCCGCGGAGTCGGCCACATCGACCTCACGCTCAACGACGCCGGCCGCATCACGCGGGCCGAGGGTGATCTGACGCAGCTCACCGAGGAGTACCCGGACGACCCGGCCATCGCTCAGCTCAAGCGCGAGTTCGAAGGGCGAAAGGCTCAGATGCTGAACGCCGCGGGAGAGGGCGGCAAGTAGTCGCACCAAGGGCGACCTCGGCCACACCCGCCATGGTGGAGCGCCGGGCCGGTCCATATTCCGTCTCGGGGTCTTCGGCCGAACGGGAAAGGCGGAGCGGGCATGTCACGCAGAATCGGGCTGATCGTCGCGGGAGCGGCGGTCGTCGTCGCCATCGTGGCACTGTGGCGCGCGTCTGCGGTGAACGAACGTGCGACTCTCTACTTCACCGCGACGGCCGCGGCCAGCCTCGAGCCGTGTGGCTGCCCGGTGAACCCGAGCGGCGGATTGCCTCGTCGAGCGACCTACGTCCGTCAGCACAGCAGCGCCTCGATCGTCCTCCTGGAAGGCGGCGGGTTCGTCGCGCCACCCGACCCACTGGGCGAGCTCAAGACCCAGCACTACCTCCGCGGCCTCAAGGACATGGGGTACCGCGTCATCGGCCTCTCGGGGCGAGACCTGGTGTACGGCATCGACTTCCTCCGCGACGCGGGGGAGCGGCATGGGCTGACGTTCACGAGCGCGAACCTCGCGTACGGCGACGGCGAGCTGGTCTTCCCGCAGTATGCGATCATGAGAGCGCACGGGCCGGTTGGGCTGCCGCTCACGCGCCTTCGCATCGCGGTCATCAGCGTGATGGGCCTCGACGAGCCGCCCCTGTGCCCCGAGTGCCCCGAGCCGCTGGACCTGCTCAACCCCGTGGACGCTGCTCAACGAGCGGCCACCGCCGCCCGCGGACAGGCGGACCTCGTCGTCGTCCTCGCTGCGACCGGGCAGGAGACGCTCGACCGGCTCCTCCAGATACCGGAGGTGGACGTCGTGGTCGCCGCACGCGTTCTCCCCGTGCCGGCCAACCGCAGCAACGTCGGCATGGTGGGGCACGCCGTGCTCGCGTACACCGGCTACGAGGCGCGGCGCATCGGCTACGCGTACCTCGATCTCCAGGACAGCCCGGGCCGGAGGGTTGTTGCCGCCGCGGGTGACCTGGCGGCCCTCGGCGAGGACATCTCGGACGAGCCCCACATGGCGCGACTCGTGGCGAGCTACAAGGCTGCCGCGGCGAAGGCGCCGCAGAAGTAGCGAGGGACGATGGTTCGCGCAGGGTACATCGGCCCGCGGCAGGCAGCCGAGTACATGGCGCTCGCCGGAAGGAACGACGCGGCGATCATGGCCATCTGCGATCCAACCGGGACGGCGGAGCCGCCCGCCGACGGCGCGGTAGCCCGCACGTACGAGGCGCCCGAGGAGCTCGTTCTCGCCGCGGACCTCGACGCGCTCGTCCTCCGGACCCCACCGCGAGAGACGGCGCGGCTCGCGCGGATGGCCGCGACGCGCGGCATGGCGCTGTTCCTCGCGCCGCCGATCGCCGCCGACCCGGACGACGCGGTCGCGCTCCTCGACGCCGTCCAGCGGGCGGGCGTCGTCACGTGCGCGGGCGCACCGATGCGGTACGCGATCAACCTCATCCAGCTCCGGCAGATGGTCCGCGAGCGGACGCTCGGCTGGTTGGCCGCGCGCGCCGTCGCCGGGCCGGGCGACGGACTGCCCTGGGAGCGCGCGGCTGCCGCGTGCGACCTCGTCCGCTATGTCGGTGGGCCGGTGGCATCACTCTCTGCGGCGACGCGGGCGGACGGCCTCGCCGCGGCCGTCGTCGAGCTTCAGTCCGGTCCGCCGGCGCTGATCTCGGTCGCCAATGGCTGGACCGCGGGCGCGGAGACCAGCATCGAGGCGCTCGCCGATGGCTGCCGCATGGCATGGTTCGCCGGGACGAATCACCTGGTCCTGGACGGCCGGGAGTGGCGCGTCGCCGAGCGGAATGGGATGAACGACCTCCACGTGGCGGAGATGGCCGCGTTCACTACCGCCGTCCGCACGGGGCATCGCTCGCCCATCCTCTGCGACTGCGCCGACGCCGTCGAGACACTGCGGCTCGTCGCGATGCTCCGGCAGGCCTGGGAACCGGCGGAAGGAGAGGATGCCCCGTGAGGAGCTACCGGAAGGAGCTCTGGTTCAACACTCCGACGCGGCGGTCGTTCGTGAACATCACGCCCCAGGTGGAGGAGTGTCTGCGCGAGAGCGGCGTGCGCGAGGGGCTGTGCCTCGTGAACGCGATGCATATCACGGCGAGCGTGTTCATCAATGACGACGAGCCCGGCCTCCACGCCGATTACAATGAGTGGCTCGAACAGCTCGCCCCGCACGAGCCGACCAGCCGCTATCGGCACAACCGCACGGGCGAGGACAACGGTGACGCGCACCTGAAGCGGCAGGTCATGGGCCGCGAGGTGGTCGTCGCGGTCAGCGGCGGCAAGCTCGACTTCGGGCCGTGGGAGCAGATCTTCTACGGCGAGTTCGATGGACGGCGGCGGAAGCGGGTGCTGGTGAAGATCATCGGGGAGTGATCGCGGCGTACAGGCGCGGGCGCCTCCTGCGTAGGTGCGCGATGCCGTCAGATCAGGACGTTGTCGCACAGGTACCTGAGCACGCCGCGGACGCTGACGAAGCCGATGAGCTGCCCGCCGTGATCGGTCACCGGCACGTGGCGGTAGCCTTTCACCGCCATGAGGTTGAGCGCCTGGTTGAGCGGCGCCGTCGCCCGGAGCGTCGCGGGGTTCGGCGTCATGACCTCCCGGAGGGGCATGGCCTCGATGTCGTGCTCGCCGAAGCAGACCCGGAGCAGCACGTCGCGCTCGGTGAAGATGCCCGTGAGGCGGCCATCCTCCAGGATGAACACCGCGCCGTGGCGGAGGCTGCGCATGAGCCTGATCGCCTCGGCGACGGTGGTGTCCGGCGACGCGGTGACCGGCACCGCCGGGTCGAGGTCGGCGAGTGTCACCTCGTAGAAGTGCCGCGTCACGCCGTCGGTTCGCTGCGCCGGCAGATCGAGCCCGGCGAGATCCGCGCCGCAGCCGCCGCACAGGTCCATCCCGTCGAGGTTCTCGAAGTCGCAATACGGGCACTTCATCGGTCACTCCCATGCATGCCGACGCCAGTCCAGGGATACAGAACAGTACCTTCGGGCGCCGGGTACCGGAAGGCCGCCCGCTCGAAAGATCCGGGCACCTTCACGCGTGCCCGAGACGATGGCATCGTGCCGGCCTCATACACGTTTCAGTTGCCCTTGTCCTATCGCGGTCGTCGGGTACCAGTTTGGCACGCGGCGCACTGTCCCGCCTCATCCAGGACATTGCCAGCTCATGTGCATATCACACGCACCGTCATTCTGAGCCGCGTCGCCGCAGACGAGGTGGGCGAAGAATCCCATGCTGGGGATGTCCCCATGAACGGAGCAGTACTCCCCGCGCGAGATTCTCCGTCGAACGCTTCGCGTTCGCCGCTCAGAATGACGGCACGTTGTACGTGAACCGACGCGTCGTACACCCAGCAGGCCCAGTCATCGCGATGGGCGCTCGTACTACGCGTTCCAGTCACCCGTGTCCTATCGCGGTCGTCGAGTACCAGTTCGGCACGCGGCGCACTGTCTCGCCTCATCCAGGACATTGCCAGCTCATGTGCGTATCACTCGGTGACCTCCCACGTATCCCCGGCGTTGAACATCTTCTCGAGCGAGGCTGGCCCGAGGAGCTTCCGCGCCTCGTCGATCTGCTGGCCCACGAGCTCCTCGTACGTCGGTCGCTGGACCGCCCGGAACACGCCCACCGGGACGGGGAACTCCGGCTGACCCATGTGGGCGAGCAGGTACGCCATGACCGGGCTCTCCGCCGCCTCGTCGTGGACCGCCACGTCGTCCGGGCCGACCCCGTTCTCGCCGATCGTGACGACCTCGGGCATCATGGAGCGCAGGCGGATCCCCCGGTTCCGGTCCCTGCCGAAGATCATCGGCTTGCCGTGCTCGAGGTAGAGGACCTGGTCCGGGCGGATGGCCTTCTCGGTGAAGCTCCGGTATGCGCCGTCGTTGAAGACGTTGCAGTTCTGGTACACCTCGACGAAGGAGACGCCCTTGTGCCGGGCGGCGCGCTCGAGGGTCGCGGCGAGATGCTCGGTGTCGATGTCGATGGAGCGGGCCACGAAGGTGGCCTCCGACGCGAGCGCGATGTTGAGCGGATGGATCGGCTGCTCGATCGTGCCCATGGGGCTCGACTTGGTCTTCTTCCCGAGCTCCGACGTGGGCGAGTACTGCCCCTTCGTGAGGCCATAGATGCGGTTGTTGAACAGGACGATCGTGATGTCCAGGTTCCGCCGCATGACGTGGAGGAGATGGTTGCCGCCGATGGACAGGCCGTCGCCGTCGCCGGTGACGACCCACACGGAGAGCTCCGGGTGCGTGATCTTGAGGCCCGTGGCGACCGTCGGGGCGCGCCCGTGGATGCTGTGGAAGCCGTACGTGTTCATGTAGTACGGGAACCGGCTCGAACAGCCGATGCCCGAGATGAAGACGAATCGCTCGCGCGGAATCCCCAGGTCGGGAAGGACCTTCTGCGTCTGCGCGAGGATGGAGTAGTCGCCGCAGCCGGGGCACCAGCGCACTTCCTGATCGGAGACGAAGTCCTTGCGGGTGAGCAGCTTGAGTTCGCCGAGGGGCTTCGGGCCGTTTCCGCCGGATGCCTCGGTGGTGGTCTTCGTGCCGTTGTCGGCCATGTCGGTATCCCTCACAGCATCTCTCGAATTCGGTTGACGATCTCGTGGATGGTGAACGGGCGTCCCTTGACCTTGCTGTAGGGGACGGCATCCACGAGGTACCGAGCGCGGAGCAGGAGCGCGAGCTGGCCCATGTTGAGCTCGGGCACGAGGACCCTGTCGAAGCGTCGGAGGATGCCCTCGAGATTCTTCGGGAAAGGGTTCAGGTAGCGCAGGTGCACGCTCGATACGGACTTGCCCTCTTGCCGGAGGATGTCCACCGCCGACGTGATGGCGCCGTACGTGCCTCCCCAGCCGACGACGAGTACCTTCCCCTCCGGCTCGCCGTACACGGCTTGCTCGGGGATGAAGTCGGCGATGCGGGCGATCTTCTCCGCCCGCAGGGACACCATCCGCTGGTGGTTCTCCGGGTCGTAACTCACGTTGCCGGTGATGTGCTGCTTCTCGATGCCGCCGATGCGGTGTTCGAGGCCCGGCGTGCCGGGGATGGCCCACGGGCGTGCGAGCGTCTCGGGGTCGCGCGCGTACGGCTGGAACGTCGCCGGATCGGTGGCGAACTTCACCTCGATCTCCGGCAGCTCGTCGACGTTGGGGATGCGCCACGGCTCGGCGCCGTTCGCGAGGTAGCCGTCCGAGAGGTAGAACACCGGGGTCATGAACTTCGTGGCAAGGCGCACCGCCTCGATGGCCATGCCGAAGCAGTCGGCGGGCGAAGCCGGGGCGACGATGGCCACGGGCGATTCGCCGTTGCGCCCGAAGAACGCCTGGAGTAGGTCCGCCTGCTCGGTCTTCGTCGGGAGGCCGGTGCTCGGGCCGCCGCGCTGGACGTTGGCGATGACGACCGGCAACTCGACCATCACGGCGAGGTTGATCGCCTCGCTCTTCAGCGCGACGCCGGGGCCCGACGTGCCCGTCAGGGCGATGGCTCCGCCGAATGCCGCGCCGATGGTGGCGCCCATAGCGGCGATCTCGTCCTCCGCCTGGAACGTCACGACGCCGAACTGCTTCTTCGCTGCGAGCTCGTGGAGGATGTCGCTCGCCGGCGTGATGGGGTAGCTTCCGTAGAACAGCGGCCGACCCGCGCGCGCCGCCGCCGCAATGAAGCCCATCGCTGCGGCCTCGTTGCCGGTCACCTTCCGGTAGCGGCCCGGTGCCAGCGGCGCCTTCCGCACGCGGTAGAAGGTCTGGAATACCTCCGCCGTATCGGCGAAGTTGAACCCCGCCCGGAGCACGCGGACATTCGCCTCGGCGATGTCGGGGTTCTTCCGCCCGAAGTACCGCCGGTAGTACTCGATCGTCTGTTCCGTCGGCCGGTCGTAGACCCGGTACAGGACGCCGAGGGCGAAGGTGTTCTTGCACCGCTCCTTGTCCTTCGGCGTGAGCGGGCTATCCTTCAGCGTCTCCAGGGTCAGCTTGGTGATCGGCATCTGCACGACCTGGTAGCCCGAGAGCGAATTCTCCTCCAGTGGATTCGCCGCGTAGCCCGCCTTCTGCAGGTTGGCCCTGGTGAACTCGTCGGTGTTGACGATGATCATCCCCCCGTCGTCCAGGTCGGGGAGGTTCACCTTGAGCGCCGCGGGGTTCATGACGACAAGCACGTCCGGCTCGTCGCCGGGGGTGAGGATCTCGTGACTGCTGAAGCAGATCTGGAAGCCGCTCACGCCCGGCAGAGAGCCCGCCGGGGCACGGATCTCGGCCGGGTAGTCGGGCAGCGTGCTGATGTCGTTCCCGGCGATGGCCGAGGCGTTCGTGAACTGAGCGCCGATCAACTGCATGCCATCGCCCGAGTCACCGGCAAACCGGATCGTGACCGTGTCGAGCTCCTTGACCGGGTGCTGCGCGCGCCCCGTGGCGCGTTCCTGAACGTCTTCGATGTCTTCCCGGATGGTCGCCATTGAGACTGTTCCTTCTTTCTGCCCCCTTGTCGGCGGCTCATGCGCCTTCCGGTGTCGGGATCTCCTGCTCCGGGCGAGGAGGCAAGTTGTACACGTCCTGCGGGAAATGCTCCACGATGAACTTGATGATCATCGGAGCACTCAGGGAAGCGATCGGCTTCCCGTGCTCGTCCAGGACCGGGAGGTTGCGGTATCCTCCCTCGCTCATGCGACGGATGGCTTCGTCGAGGGTGTCCTCGGGTGACAGGGTGACCGGGTCCGGCGTCATGAACTCCCGGACTGATCGGGAGAGCAGCGCCGGTCGACCGACGAGCTTGTTGAGCACGTCGCGCTCGGTGACGATGCCGATCACCTTGCCATCCTCGACCACAAGGCTGCAGGCGCAGCGGATCGTGCGCATGTGCCTGACTGCGTCTTCTACGGTGGCCGAGGCGTCCACCGTGGACGGTGAGGGCAGGTTCAGGTGCCTGACTTTCGTCGCCCTCAACGTCTCATGGAATGACATAGGGCCATCTCCTCCGTACGGGGAGCCCACTGCCGACGATCGGTTGTCATGCTGATAAATGAACATCTACCCAGTCAGTGTCAAGCCCATCATATTGAGAACGGTCGCAACATGCGCCCGGTTCCCTCGCCGTATGCCCCATACCTACGGAAAGATGCCGCTGAACACGGCACGTGTGGCGCGACGGAACATCATCCGGCGGAACAACGCCGTCGGCCGGCGAGACCGCGCCGCGTCCACCCCTTCAGTCTGCCGGCGGGCCGGCCTCCTCCTGCGCGATCGCACGCTCGTGCACCGATGGGCGGCGGAGAGCTGCGACACGACGAAGGACGAACAGGGGCAGCTCCGGCGACGCGCCAAGCCGGAGCGGAGGCCCCCACGTGCCGAGCCCGCGCGAGACGTAGAGGTGGCTTCGCTCATGGTGGTAGTGGCCGGCGATGTACGGGTAGAAGCGACGGACGATCCAGCCCCACGGCCACATCTGCCCGCCGTGCGTGTGACCGGAGAGGACGAGGCTCACCCCGCGCCGCGCGGCCAGCGGGAAGATGTTCGGTTGGTGCGCGAGGAGGATGATGGTCGCGTCGTCCGGGAGGCCGCGCAGGGTCGCGTCGAGATCGTCGGCGGAGCCGTCGCCGCCGACGAAGATGGGGTCGTCGAGGCCGGCCACGACGAGCCCCGGTGCGACCTCCTGCCACGTGTTGACGAGCGTCGCGATGCCGACTCGTGCGAGGGTCTCCGCCACGCGGGCGGCGCCGGTGTAGTGATCATGATTGCCATGGATGGCGAGCACGCCGAGCGGGGCGCGAAGCTCCGCGAGCGGCGAGACGCCGAGTTCGAATTCGTGGAGGACGCCATCCGCCTGATCGCCGGTGAGGACGATCAGGTCGGCGTCGGCCGCCTCGACCGCCCGCGCGACGCGGCGCATGCGCGACGCCGTGTGCACGGGGCCGATGTGGAGGTCGCTGATCTGCGCGATGGTGAGGCCGTCGAGATGGCGCGGCAGGTCGTGCACGGTGATTTCGACGCGGGTCGGACGCGGGACGCGCAGCGCCATCACAAGGCCATAGGCTGCTGCCCCGGCCATCGCGGCGAGTATCCCGAGGACGATGCGCGGCACGAACGACGGGTGCAGCCAGCCTCCGGTCAGCCATGAGGCGACGCGGACCAGGTCGAGCAGGAGTGCGGCGGGCAGGCCCCAGAGGAACCATGCCATGTACAGCCCGCCGACCCAGTAGATGATCCGCTGGACTGCCCGAGGAGCGCGGCCACGGAGAAACAGATACGTCGGCATCGCCGACGCGAGGACGATCATGATGATGATCACCGCCAGGGCGCCGCCGCCGCGCAGTGCCAGCCCGACCACGAGCTCCCGGATCAGGTAGGCGGTGATCAGCGTGTAGATGCCAAGAGGTATGGCTGCTCGCATCCTGTCAGATTCCGCCCTTCGATATGAGCTTGGCCCGGCACATCGGCTTGGAAGCGGCCGGCAGCACGCGCGCGCAACTTGCGACGACGGTTTCCACCCATCTACTACGCCGGATCGCCTTGGTCGGTATCCCGCGCAGCGATACCTTTTGACGATCCGGTCGCCACGCGTACCGATCGGTCCTGAACCGCAACGAGGGAGTCACCATGAACACGCTCGATCTGTTCCGACTGGATGGGAAGGTGGCGCTGATCACCGGGGCGAGCCGGGGGCTCGGCAAAGAGATGGCGCGCGCGCTGGCCGACGCGGGCGCGGACGTGGCGATCACGAGCCGTTCGCAGCAGCACGTCGCGCCGGCGGCGGAGGCGCTCGCTCGGGAGATCGGGCGCGACGTGCTCCCCATCGTCGCCGACGTGCGGAGCCCCGACGACGTCCGCCGCATGGTGAAGGAGACGCTCGGTCGCTTCGGGCGCCTCGACATCCTCATCAACAACGCGGGCGTGAACGTTCGCCATCCGGCGCACGAGTTCACCATGGACGAGTGGCGGCAGGTCATCGACACGAACCTCACCGGGCTCTTCCTCTGCTGCCAGGCCGTGCTGCCGACGATGATGGCGCAGAAGAGCGGGCGCATCATCAACATCGGCTCGATGGTCGGCTTGATCGGGATCGCGTCGCGCGCGCCCTACTCCGCGTCGAAGGCTGCCGTGCACCAGCTCACCCGAACCCTCGCCGTGGAGTATGCGAAGTACAATATCACCGTCAATGCCATCGCGCCCGGCCCCTTCCTCACCGAGATGAACCTGCAAGTCACCGACGACCCGGAGACGTATCGCTGGTTCATCGACCGCATCCCGCTCGGCAGATGGGCGGACCCGAAGGAGCTGCGCGGCGCGGCCCTCTTCCTCGCGTCGGAGGCGTCGAGCTTCGTCACCGGGGCGATCATCTCCGTCGATGGCGGCTGGACGGCGCAGTGAAGCCGGCCGACGGGCTGGGTTGACGACATCTGACGCCTGGGGCGCGCGGTAGGTCCCACCAGCTTCGGCGCGGCTACGCCTCGAAGCGAAGAGGAGCCACGAACCAGCCCGTCGCCTCGACGTGTTGCACTCAGGACGAAATCGGGGAGTGAACGCAAGATGGCAGAGGGCATCATCAGGGTCGCCACGTGCCAGTTCGCGGTTGGCCCGGACGTGCGGCGAAACGGGGCACTGATCAGGAAGCAGATGGAGCGTGCGAAGGACGAGGGCGCCGAAGTGGCGCATTTCCCCGAGGCGGCGCTGAGCGGGTACGCGGGCGCCGACTTCCCGACGTGGGACGGATACGACTGGGTGGCGCTGCGCGAGGAGACGGAGCGCATCCGGGAATCGGCGGCTCGGCTCGGCATGTGGGTCATGCTGGGCAGCTCGCATCCGCTCTCCGACGGCCATCTTCCGCATAACAGCCTCTACGTGATCGACCCGGCCGGCGCGATCGTCGAGCGGTACGACAAGTGCTTTTGCACGAGCGGCGACCTGAAGCTCTACGCGTGCGGCGACCACCTCAGCACGGTGACGATCAACGGCGTCCGCTGCGGGCTGCTGATCTGCTACGACGTGCGATTCCCCGAGATCTACCGGGCGTACCGCAGGCTCGACGCGCAGTGCATGTTCCACTCATTCTACAACGCCCGCGCCAAGGGGCCGAGCATCCACACGACGATCATTCGGCCGTCGCTTCAGACGCGCGCGGCGACCAACTACCTCTGGATCAGCGCGACGAACGCCTCGGCCTACTACGGAAGCTGGCCCAGCGTCTTCGTCCGGCCGGACGGGACGATCGCGGGGTCGCTCAGGTTCCACCGGGCAGGCGTCATGGTCAATGCCGTGGACACGACGCAGCAGTACTACGACGCGTCGCGGGAGTTCCGCGACCGCGCGATGGCCGGCATCCTCCGCAGCGGCGAGCCGGTCGAGGACGCGCGGTCCGCGGACCGCACCTGCCTGTGAGATCGGGGAAACGCGATGTCTGGCCAGGCTCCCGAACCCCATCCGGATGGCCCGGACGCCGGCCCGCTCGACGTGCTGATCGTCGGCTGCGGGCCCATCGGCCTGGCGTGCGCGGCCGAGGCGATAGAGCGCGGCCTGCGCGTGCTCGCCGTGGACAAGGGCTGCCTCGTCAACTCGATCTACCACTACCCGACCGCCATGCGCTTCTTCTCGACGCCGGAATTCCTCGAGATCGGCGGGCTGCTGTTCGTCTCGGAGGCCGAGAAACCCTCCCGGGGCGAGGCGCTCGAGTACTGCCGCCGCGTGACCGAGTGCCTGCGGCTGCCCGTGCGGCTCTACGAGGAGGTACTCGACGTCGCGGGCGCCGACGGCGCGTTCGACATCGAGACGACGAAGCGGCGCTACCGTGCGGCCAACGTGATCGTCGCCACCGGGTTCTTCGACTGCGCGCGGATGCTGAACGTGCCTGGCGAGGAACTGCCCAAGGTGAGCCACTACTTCCGGGAGGCGCATCCGTACGCGCGGCAGGACGTGCTCGTCGTCGGCAGCGGCAACTCGGCGGCGCAGGCGGCTCTTGCCTGTTACCGCCACGGTGCGCGGGTGACCGTCGCCCTGCGGCGGGAGTGTTTTGCGGAGACCGTGAGGTACTGGATTCGCCCCAACATCGAGAACCGGATCGCTCGCGGCGAGATCGTGGCGCACTTCTGCACGCAGGTGCGGGAGATCAGAGCGGACTCGGTGCTCCTCGAAGGCCAGGACGGGCGACCGTTCAAGATCCCAAACGACTTCGTCCTCGCCATGACCGGCTACGAGCCCAACTACGGATTCCTCGGCCGGCTCGGCATCGCCATCGGCAGCGACGCGCACCGTACGCCGGCGCACGACCCCAAGACGTACGAGACGAACCGGCGGGGCATCTACCTCGCCGGCGTCGTCGTAAGCGGCCGCGACGCCGATGCGTGGTCGATCGAGAACAGCCGCATTCACGCGGGGGTCATCTGCGACCATCTGGCGACGCACCGCCGGGGCGCGCACTGTTAGCGCGGGGGCGCGGGCTCTTTCCGGGCCGATCGCTCGCGTCCCTTGTCTCCGGGAGGGATGGCTCGCGGCGCAGCGCGGCGCGTCCAGACGATCACTAGGCCGACGAGCGCGAGGACGATGCTCACCCACTGCGTGATGCTGAGCCCGGCGTACGCCCGGTGCACTTCCACGGCGATCCGGAATGCGGCGATCTCCGCGGGCGTCGTGCCGTGGGCGACGTCGTAGTTCGCCGCCGCAAGCACGCCCGAGTCGAGCCGCCAGAACTCCGTGACGACCCGCTCGACCCCCATCACGAGGAATGCCGCGCCGGTCATGACCCCACGTGGCGGGTTGCGCCGTCGCAGCCAAAACCAGAGGAACGCGAATCCGCCCCACATGAGGATGATCTCGTAGAGCGGCGTCGGGTGGACGTGGAGCGTCGTGGGGACGGTCCCGTGAGGGAAGCTCATGCCCCAGAGCAGACTCGTCGGCGGCCCGTAGTCGCCGTCGCCGGAGAGGAAGCAGCCGACGCGGCCGAACCCGTAGCCAAGGACGATGATCGGCGCGATCAAGTCCGCCATGTGGACGACGGAGACGCGGGCGCGGCGGAAGACCCAGAGGAGGAGGATGATCGCGCCGGCGAGGCCGCCGTAGAAGGTGAGGCCGGCTCCGGAGAAGAGCGTGGCGAGCGGGTGCGCCCAGAACTCGCTCGGCGCTTCGACGAGGGCGAAGTAGAGCTTCGCGCCGACGATGCCGCCGATCATCGCGGCGACTGCGGTGCGGTCGGCCAGATCCTCGGGCAGGTGCCATCTCCGCAGGTCGCGCCGCAGCAGCCATGCGCCGACGAGGAACCCGACGGCCAGCATCATGCCGTAGCTGTGGATGCTCAGCGGCCCGATTCTGAACAGTACCGGCAGCATGTCGTCCCGAGAAAAGAGTGGGCGACCGTCGCCCCGAAGGACGAGGGTCGCCCTTTCGCCGTTTGCCAGCTGAACGTCACTGGGTCGCCTGCGCCGCCGTCTCCGCGATGGGCACTCTTGCTACGTGGAACATAGGGCATCACGAGCAACGCCCTGGCGTCCGTCGTGCCACACGCAGACGCGTGGGGCAGTAATGTTGCGTGCCATCGGTGCGTCCGTCGTCACAAGGTACGTCCCGCCCCACGGGCAAGTTCCCGGGATGGTCCCGGTCGCGTCCGGATACTTTGGGCGGCTGTGGGTAGCTCCGATGCTCGCAGCCACGCTGCCCGTGGCGGCGGTGTCGGCGGCTACGCCAACCTTGGGAACGAAGGCCTCCTCGTGCTCGTCCGATGAGCTACATGGCCATTACGCCGTGACGGCGGTGCTCGGAAATGCCATAGCCGGAGAGCAACGACACATGCGACGTGGTCAGAGCCTCGGGATCACTTCCCGACCGTCGTGTCCGCCACCGCACCGGTATCGTGGGCCGTGGTGTCGACCATGGTCGTATCCGCGCCCATCCCGGCCTGCGGAGGCTGGGCTTCTTCCTTCTTGCTGCACGAGACCATGCCGATTACCGCGACGCTCAGCAGTGCGATCAGCAGAGACCGGCGATTCATGGAACCCTCCCTTGGGGGCCAGAACTCCCCCTTTGATCGTGTGACGATTGCGACGCCACAGTGCGCGTCGCCTTCAGCTACGCAATATAGCATATAGCAGAGGCTGCTTCCAAAGGGGGCATCGTTTTTCCTGCTTGACCCAGCCCGTTGACGGTGTGATTTTTAGAATGACTGCAAGCCGGATTTCCACACCGTTTGCTCACGCCGGCGCCCGTACCGCAACGTTGGACAGCCCGAACATCCCGTGTTATCAATCCGATGTACAGCCTTCTGGCGCATGGGCACCGGCTTAGCCAGGCGCGTCGCGTGTCGCGCGCCATCCGCGGTCTGTCGACGCACCTCGCGAAGGAATGTCTCGTTCCCCGTCATATTCCGCAAGAGGAGATGATCCCAGATGCCGCTCGTGACGATGAAACAGATCCTGGATGATGCCATCCGGCGGAACTACGGCGTCGGCGCCTTCAACATCAACAACATGGAGCAGACGCTCGCGATCATGAGCGCCGCCGATCGGACCGAGTCGCCGGTGATCCTCCAGGCGAGTCGCGGTGCGCGGAAATACGCCGGTCCGGTCATGATCTACCACCTCGTCCAGGCGGCGATGGTGATCTACCCGAAGGTGCCGGTGGCGCTCCACCTAGACCATGGCAACAACCTCGAGACCTGCCGACAGGCCATGGACGACGGGTGGACCTCGGTGATGATGGATGGCTCGCTCTCGGAGGACGGCAAGACGCCGACATCGTTCGAGTACAACGTCGACGTGACGGGCAAGGTCGTGGCCGAGGGGCATCGACGCGGCATCACGGTCGAGGGCGAGATCGGCACGCTCGGCGGCATCGAGGATGGGCACGGCGCGAACAAGGTCATGCTGGCCGACCCCGATCAGGCCGTCGAGTTCGCGAGGAAGAGCGGGGTGGATGCTCTCGCGCTCGGCTTCGGCACGAGCCACGGCGCCTTCAAGTTCAAGGCTAAGCCGGTCCTTGCGTACCACATTGTGCGGAAGGTCAACGAGAAGATGCCGAACCTGGCGCTCGTGAGCCACGGCTCCTCGAGCGTGCCGCAGGAGCTTGTCGAGAAGATCAACAAGCACGGCGGCAGCATGCCGGGAGCGATGGGCGTGCCGGTGGAGCAGCTCGTCCAGTCGATCGACTACGGCGTGCGCAAGATCAACATCGACACCGACCTGCGCATGGCCGCGACCGCGACGATCCGCGAGTTCTTCGCCCTCAACCCGTCGAAGTTCGACGTGCGCGAGTACATGAAGCCGGCGATGGAGGCGATGTCGAAGGTGGTCGAAGACCGCATGGTCGCCTTCCGCACCGCGGGCAAGGCGAGCGGGATCGGCGCGCCGGTCTCCCTGGCGGAGATGGCGCGCGTCTACGCCCGGGGCGGGAAGCCCGTCGCCGCCTGATCGACGCATCATCACCGTACGCGCGGACGGCGCGTCGGCTCCGAGCCGGCGCGCCGTCACGTTTCTCCGCTGCGAGCTCCGCACGACTACCAGGCGGCCGCGTAGATCGCCTCGGCGAGCTCCATCGACTTCTGCGCGTCGCCGAAATGGGTCTGGGGCTTGGCGCCTCGCTTCACGCACTCGATGAAGTGCCGGTTCTCCGCGGCGAAGCCGTAGTAGGCGCGGAACTCGTCGCTCCGGGCCGCGGCCTGGGTCGTGATGACCTGCGACTCGCCTTTGTTGTCGGCGTACACCTCCATGCCGACGTCGGGGTTGCAGTAGGCGCTGATGCCCTCGGCGTGCATCTCGAAGGTGTGCCGTCGCGCGCCGACGTTCCAGTTGGCGAGCAGTACGCCGACGCCGTCGTCCTCGAAGCGCACGAGGGCGTTGAACATGTTGGCGTACGTCGCCTTGCGGCTCTGCACGTCGCTCGCCACCTCGACGACTTCGCCGCCCATGAACCGCAGCATGTCCACGGCGTGGATGGCGTCGCAGGCGAGGACGTCGATGGCGCCGCGGTAGTACGGCGGCTGGCCGAGGTAGTTCTTGTAGAACGTGGAGACGCACTGGATCATCGGGCCGCGCGCGCTCACGAGTTCCTTGGCCTTCACGATGATCGGCGCGTACCGGCGGTTGAAGGCCACCATCGTCAGCACGCCGTGCCGCTCCGCCGCCGCGGCCATCTGCCGCGCCTGGTCCGCCGTGACTCCGAAGGGCTTCTCGATGTAGACGTGCTTCTTCCGTTCGATGGCGTCCATCACGGGGTCGAAGAGCTGGTACGGCGGCATGAGGACGTAGACGGCGTCGAGCTCTTCGTTGCCGAGCATCTCGCGGTAGCTCGCGTACCGACGCTTGATGCCGAACCGGTCGGCCGTGGCGGTGAGCCGCTGCGGGTCGAGGTCGCAGAGGGCGACCATCTCGGCGTCGGGGATCTCCGCAAGGCTTGGGTAGTGGACGCCGTTGGCCATCCCGCCCGCGCCGATGAGCCCCAGCCGCACGCGTTCCATGGTGCTTCCTCCTGCCTGTCTCGGATGCCGCGAGGAAACGGGAAAGGATCGTTCGGATCGGCGGGTCGATGGATGGGTCCGCCGGTCCTCGGGTCAGCCCCGGCTCATGTCCGCGATGTACTTCTCCGCCGCCGCGACGAGCATGGCGCGCGCCTCCTCGACGGACCCCTTGACGCGACACCCCGCGGAGCGCTTGTGGCCGCCGCCGCCGAACTGGGAGGCGAACTTGTTCACGTCCGCGTCGCCGGCGGAGCGAATGCTCACCCGCACCGTGCCGTCGTTCGCCGGACGAAGGAACATGCCGATCTCCACCGCTCGCACGCTCACGGGGTAGTTTGGCAGGTCCTCCACCTCGATCGCCTGACCGTCGGCATTGACCGCTTCCTCGAGCAGGACCATCGTGCAGACCTTCCCGCTCGGCGAGAGCGCGATGGTCGAGAGCGCCTGCCCGGTCACCCGCACGCTGTCGAACGAGTTGCGGTAGTAGAGCTCGGTGGCCACCTCGTTGACGTTCGCGCCGGCATCCACCATCTCGGAGACGATGCGGAGCGATTCGGCGGTGGTGTTCGCAAAGCTGAAGCGTCCGGTGTCGGACATGATGCCGCAGATGATCATGGTGCCGAGCGTCGCATCGGCGGGGACATCGAGGAGCTTGCGGACGCGTCCGACGATGGTCGTCGCCGCGGAGGCGCTCGAGTCCACGTAGATGTAATCGCCCAGAGTGTCGGAGCGCTGGTGGTGATCGAGGAAGATCGTCGCCACGTCGGCCCAGGAGCCGGCGCCGATAGTCCCGGCCTCCTCAGCGGGCGCGACGGGCTTCTCGTAGCGCTTCCGGATGGCGCCGCAGTTGATGATCTCCCGCACCGGAGTGTCGATGACGATCACCGCGTCGGGCCGGTAGTCGTCCGGCACGGCCGTGCGGGTCGCGTCGAGCTCGGGGAGGAACCGGAATTGGAGCGGTGTTTCCTCGTCGTTCACCACGATGGCCGCTTTCCCCGCCGCTCGCAACAGGTGCACCATGCTGAGCTGCGAGGCCACGGCATCGCCGTCGGGGTGCAGGTGCGCCGAGACGATGAAGCGAGTCTTCGACCGGATCACCCGGCAGATGGTCTCGAGATCCGCGACCATGGTCCTCCTCCGCACGCCGCCTGCGCCGCCATCCACGGCGACCGCCGGGGCCTGATCATACGCGGCGCAGGCTGCTCCCGACGCGGGTCCATCTCCTGCGACCCGCCCAAGGGAGTCAAATATAGCAATGAATCCAAGCGACCCAACGAAGCGGCCACGGAGGCCGCCCGTCCTACCACGGCCACTCCCGGTCGATGGCCTCGCGCAGCGTCTGCGGCGGCTCCTCCGCCGATGTCCCATCGGACTCCGGCGTCGCGGCGCCCATCACGAGCGTCATCACGTGCACGCCGACGCTCGCGTGCGTGTCGTCGCCGGGGATGATGACCTTCTGTATGCCCGACCGGGCCGAGTTCTCCGCGATCGCCCGGACGAGCAGGGCGATCTGCTCGATGCCGATCGTGCTCGACTCGTCCGCGAGGATGAGGTGCACCTGGGCGTCCTGATGCGTGGCGATCGCCTTCAGGATCTCGCTGAACTGCGACTGGGACACCAGGTGCTCCAGGATCTTCCGCAACGTGGTGAGGTCCACATCTCCCTCGATAGCATGCGTTGCCGCGTCGGTGTCATCGCCGCGTCCTCGAATGCGCGTCATGTCTCGTAGCGCGCCGTGACGACCGTCTCCTGCTCGACCGCGGGCAGGACGACGAGCTCGCGCGCGGGCTCGACGTCGGTCCACGCGAGCCCGTTCACCGTCGCGCCGACCATGCGCGCGCCCGTCGGGTGCCGCAGGCGCAAGAGGATGCGCGCGGGCGGCGCGCGGGTCGGCGGGACGACGTGCGCGACGATGGTCCCGCTCGCGGCGCTCGAGTCGATGCGCAGGCTCGTCTCGCCGAAGTACGTCCGCGCCCGCTCGATGGCGACGGAGTTGCCGTCGGCGAGCCAGTACCGCGGCAGCGCAAAGCCGAGAGCCAGGTCGTCGCCGCGCTCGTATGCGAACATGAGCCGTAGCCAGTACGTGGAGTTCGCCTCGTCGGAGCTCTTGTAGTGATCGCCGGCCCAGTCGCCCATCTCCGGCAGCGGGTGCTCCGTCATCATCCGGGTATCGGCATGGAGGCCGACGGCGAGCGAGTTGAAGAACGCCCGCACGAAGTGCTTCACCTCGTCGCGGAATAGATAGGGAAGCGGCCCGCACAGCAGGTTCGGCTGCATCGAGAACCCGCCGCGGCTGAACCACAGTCGCTCGCGATCGAGCACCGTGTAGCCGAAGCGGTCCGAGAGGTACAGGTTGTCCTCGTAGTCCTTCATGACCCACCCGCCGAGGTCGGATTCGGGCGGGAAGATACCGCAGCGCAGGAGGTGGATGGCCCCTTCGAGCGTCTCGCGGATCCAGCCGTAGGAGCGGCCGCGCAGGTGCTGGTGCGACGGCACGTGGGGCACGGCGGTGCCATCCCCGAGGCGGACGACCGGCGCGCGGACCATCGCCTCCGTGTAGCCGGCCACGAGGTCGGCCTTGTACGCGGCGGCTTCGGACTGCAGGCGCGGCGCCTCCGCGTGGCCGATGTCCGCGAGCGCCGCGGCGGCGCGATCCATGCCCCACCAGGTGTACGCGTTCGTGGAGAGCCAATTCCACCAGTCGGTGATGTCCTCGAGCGTCCCCGCGGGGAGGAAGCCGCGCTCGACGACGCGGGCGCCGCGCTCGTCCTGCCGCATCGTGCGCCGTCGCTGCGCCGCGATCCACTCGCACGCGGCGACGATGCCGGGCGCGACGCGTTCGAGCCATGCGCGGTCGCGCGTGAGGAAGTAGTGCTCGCCGAGGCCCCAGAGCACCCAGCCGTGATGCTGGTTGTACTCCCCGGCCTCCATGCCGCCGGCGCCGTAGTAGACGCCCTCTTTCGTCGTGAAGTCGCCCGGCAGCGCGACGGTGCCCTGGTAGCGGACGAAGGTCTCGTAGCCGTGTTCGGCCTCGGCGTGCAGGCCGCGGCGGTCGAGGTCGGTGATCTGCATGACCGATTCGTTCCCGAAGGCACCGTACCGGAAGGAGCCGACGCGCGCAGCGTCGCAGGGGTGCGGGTCGTCCTGTGTCGCAGGATGCCGCTCGTGGTTGATGAGGAGGTGGCACAGGTGCGCGCGGTAGAAATCGTCGATGAGGGGCTCCGGCGTGCGGATATGGGACGAGGCGGCGATGCGGCCCTCCCAGTACGCGATGGCGGCGGCGAGCGCGGCGTCGAAATCGATGGCGCGCGCGAGGTCCGCCTCGGCGTCCGTCAGCGCGAAGTACGCGAGCCTGAGGGTGATGATCCGCCGTTCCGCGGGCTGGAGCACCATCGCGCAGTCGATCCGGCCGGCGTCCTCGCGCAGCGTGCCGATGGCGCACTCGGCGATGGCCCGGACGCGACTGGATTCATTGCGGACGAGATAGGTGCCATCCCCCGCTGCCGCGATGCGAAGCTGCTCCGCCGCGTCGCCGCTCCGGGTCGCCAGGTGCAGAGGCGCCGTGCGCGCGAGGTCGCTCACGTTCGTCACTGCGAGCCGGACGAGTGCGATCACGGCGTCATCGCCGCGGATGGGCTGCGCCGCCAGCTCCCGATCGAGGAGGGTCGCGAAGGCAGTCTCTTCATAGCGGATGCCACCGGTCTCCCAGGCGGTCGTCATGATCGGCAGGTAGCCGCGCAGGGGCACGCGCTCGGTCGGCGGCACGGGCGGCAGGCCGAAGCTCCACGTGAGCTGACGGTCGTCGCCCTCCAGGCGCGGCGTGTCCTTGCCCGGCACCCTCGTGGTGTACGGCCGCCCGTCGGCGCGGAAGACGGTGCCGTCCGGGTTGACACCGAACCGCTGCCGGCGGCCTTCGGCGCCAATGACGAAGTAGAATGGCTTCTTTGCCGGCTGATCGTCCCAGGCGCGCGCGAGCGTCTGCTCCGGCTCGTCGAAGATGCGATCGTAGAGGGTCTTCCCGCCCTTCGCTTCCCGCTGCGCGGCGAAGGTCGCGAGGGTGGCCCCGTGCTCGGCGAGCGAGACCAACACGCCGTAGTCGGCGATGTAGAGCGGCCCGCCCGTCACGAGGTCGTCGATAAGGAAGGAGAACGGCCGCTCCGGCGCGCGGACCGTCACCACGGTGCGGTCGTGCGATGAAGGGTCCGGGTTCCCCGTGGCCCGCATGCGGAGGTCCACCCAGCTCGCGCTCCGCCAGCGAGGGTCCGCAGCGTGTCCGTTGAACGCCTCGAAGGCGACGCGAGCTATCGGCGGAGCGTCCCGCCACTCGATGACGACGTCGGCGGTCCGCCAGATGGAGTCGGTGTATGCCTCGATCGCGTCGATGGCCGGCAGTACCCCATCGGCGGCCAGGCGCAGCTTCAGCGTCCGCCGATACGTCGCGGCGAAGTCGGCGAGCGCGGGGAACTCGGTGTCGTTGACGGGGGCGAAGGCGTATGCCCAGGTCGAGCCGCTCCGGCGGAGGGCGACGTCGGCGCGCTGCCAGCGGCCGTTGAACCAGTCCCCTTCATGGCCCCAGCCTGAGAACCCGGCGCCGCTCGCGACGCCCTTCGGCACGCGACGGCCCGGCCACTGGCTCTGCCAGTACTCGAGGTGCACCTCGCTCGGCTCGGGCGCGATCTCCTTCCACCGGACGACGACGCGCTCGATGTCGCGGGCCTCGGTCCAGACGAGTCCGACGTCGCGCGGCCCGTCCCAGGAGTGACGTTCGGCGAACGGCGCGATATCGGCGAGCGAGCCGGATCGAGGAGCGGGCATGTGCCGATCCTTTCGGGAGGAAGTGTCGATGCGCGTCGACCGCAATCGCGGATTGCCGAAGAGGAAGTATAGGCCCGGCGGCAGCGTAACGCCAGCCGCCCTCGAGAGGCCACGGTTGCACCCCACGATGGTGGCCGCGTCGCCGGAGGCGACGATGGCATTCCTGCCTGTCTACGCTGCCGACGGTGCTTGTCACGCCGTGTCGTAGTGGCCCATCTGCGCCTCGACTTCGGCGCCGGAGCGCATGGTCGTGGCGCCGTTCGGCAGCCGGCCGATCGTCGCGCCCGGGGACGTGTTCCTTTTCCCCTTGAACTGCGGCAGCCACTGCGCCTGCGCGTCGAGCATCTCGTCCACCATGTTGCGGATCTCGTGCGGCGCGAGCACGGCCGCGGTGAGCGGGTCCATCATGCAGGCGTGGAACGCGGCCTCGCGGTCACCATCGAGGGCGGCTTTCACGGCGAGTTCCTGCGCGCTGATGTTCGACTGGCAGAGCGCCGCACACTGCTCCGGCACGCGCCCGACGTACGAGCCGTGGAGGCCCAGCCGGTCGGCGAACACCGGCACCTCGACGCACGAGTCGTACGGCAGATTCGTGACGAAGCCCTTGTTCAGGACATTCCCGGCGAACCGAGCGATCTCGCCGGCCAGCTTCGCGTTCATGATGTTCGACGCGTACTCCACCGAGCGATGCCCGCCCGCGAACGGCACGGGCTCCGCGCCCGACGCCCAGGCCGCCATG
>Ga0315279_10001796_pt1 | contig 34443 bp, 21 predicted proteins | sample YL17G06_20_MG_FD_203694 | JGI IMG/M metagenome (GOLD analysis project Ga0315279, IMG submission 203694) | Sediment microbial communities from Yellowstone Lake, YNP, Wyoming, USA - YL17G06_20 | ecosystem: Environmental > Aquatic > Freshwater > Lake > Sediment | place: USA: Wyoming | collected...
TCATTCCGCTCTCCGGTAAGCCGACATTTCCCATTTGGCCGTCCGCCGCCGACCATCGTCAGCAGTTCCAGTAATCTCACCTTTCCGTCGCGGTCCGACAAGCATATTCATGGCGGCCCAACCCCTGGGCCCTATGAGGAGAAACTGATTTAAGGGAAACTGCCGCGTTCGTCGTGACGTGTTCCCTGTTGCCCCGGCGGCGGGACAGGTTCGGCCGCTGATACCTGACCACGGTGATCGAGAGTGGTCGGGCGCCACGTCGGTCCTCCGAGCCATCTGAGTCCTTGGCAGCCAGGCCGCGAGCGTCTATGATGGCGAAGTGGGCCAGGGAGACGACGTGCGGGACGGCAGATTTGACGTTCTTGGGCCATCCGGAAGGCAAAGAAATGTCTGGCAAAGCTTGGTCTGGCAATGGTAGGCCTTCTGAGCCTCGTTACTTCTGGTGAGGCCATAGCTTACTATGCGACGCTCTGCCGTCAAGAAGTCCTTTCGGTTCGCCCGGGGCACGGCGCAAAGATCGCTGGTCCGGTACAGTGGACCACTTGACCGGATGGGGTTTTCGGGATCGCCTGGCACATCACGGCCATCTGATCGCCCGCCCTACGGCTTGATCTTGTGGTCTTCGGGCTTCAGGCCCTTCTTGTGTCGGCCGACGCCGATGTCGTTGGGGTTGTACTCGCCGACGAGATCGACTTTGCTCCTGGCGGGGATCTTCTCTTCCATGCCGATGCCCCAGTAGCAGGCGTTGACGAGAAGGCGACGGAACCCTTCGCTCTTGAGATCGCCCCCGTGGCCCATGGTGGTCGTGAAGACCCGCGAGGCCTTTCCTTCCGTGCCGGTGTACGTCTTGGTCCAGGCCACCGGCACGAGCGGCTTCTTGGGGTTGGGCTTGTCCTTGGGGTCCATGCCCAACAGCACCTGACCCATAATCACAGGCTTGCTGTCGCCGGAGAGCGTGGTGATCCCGTACACGTCCGACGGCCCCCAGATGTCCTCGCAGCCCTTGACGATCGGATGGTTCTCCATGCCCTTGGCGACGAGCCCGCGGGTGCTCTCGCGCTGGTGCTGGCCGTAGTGATTGATCCAGGTCTCGCCCAGCACCTCGCGCCCGTACCCGCCCTTGATTCGGGAGTGCCATTCTGCATACGGGCTGTCTCTGTGCTTCCTGAAACTGAACGCGTGCGTGGACGTCCGAAGGCCCATGATCGGCTTGCCGGAATTCGTGTAGTCCATGATGTGCTTCATCTGCTCGGCCGGCAGGTCGCGGAAGCGGAAGAACATGACCATCATGTCCGCGGTCTTCAGCGCCTCCAGGCCGGGGACGTTGTCCAGCGTTTGGGGGTCGATCTCGCCGGTTTCCTTGTCGATCGCAAACAGCACCGTGCACTTGAAGCCGTGATGGGTGGCCAGGATCTTCCCCAACTGCGGGATCAACTCCTCCGAGCGGTACTCTTCATCGCCGCTGAGAAGAACAATGTGCTTGCCCTTGCCCGGGCCTTCGGTCCCCTCGAAGACGATCCAGGGATCACCGGCCTGGGCCTCGTTGCCCATGAAGGACGTCGCTGCTACGACCATTATCGCCAAGATATCCCACAAATGTGTCTTCTTGCTCACGGCTTGCCTCCCTTCATCCGAACGGATGCGGCGTTCGGTCTCGTTGCCATGCAGGTATCGCCAGCCATCGTGCGGAACCACTTCCGCCCGGCCCCGAGCCGGGGGTCATTGGCGGCATGCTACCCCCAATCGCCCCGCCGTGCAACCGGCTGGGGAACTTGATGGCTGGGGAACTTGAAAAGAGGGAACTTGAAAAGCCGCTTGACTGGCGCCGGGCGCCAGGCTAGGCTCAGCCGTGCCGGCCGTGGTGGCCCGGGCGGCGCTGTCGGCGCAGCGTCCTTTTCTCAGGTCTGAATCGCTTTGTGGAGGCTCGGCAATGTCACAGAAGACTTCAACCAGACGGGGCTTCATCCGGAACACGGCGATGGTCGCCGGGGCGGCCGGCCTGGCGGGCTGCACGCAGTTGTCGCCCGACACGACCGCCGCGGGCCCGGCAGTTTCGGGCCCTTCAAGGCCGTTGCGGGTGAAGTACGGCCTGAACCTGCTTGTCTACACGGCCACGTTCTCGAAGGACCAAACCGACCTCATCCGGAAAGTGGCCGACATGGGCTACGACGGCGTCGAGATCCCTTTCAACGACCTCAGCGTGCTCGACGCCAAGGCCACGCGGCGGGCGTGCGAGAAGGCGGGGGTGGGCCTGACGTCCTGTTGCGTGCTCATGCCCGGGACGAACCTCTGCAGCGACAAGAAGGCCGAACGGACGGCGGGCATCGCGCGGCTGAGGAAGCTTATCGATATCACCGCCGAGATGGGAGGCGACATGGTCGCCGGGCCGCTCTACGCCCCCGTGGGCCACCTCACCGGCCGATGGCGAACGGAGGACGAATGGAAGTGGTGCGTCGAGGGCCTCAGCGCCGGCGCCGAACACGCCGCTAAGGGTGGCGTCCGCATGGCGATCGAGCCGCTGAATCGCTTCGAGACCTACGTGGTCAACACGGCCGCTGACGCCGTCAAGCTCGCCAAGGAAGTCGGGAATCCGAGCTTCAAGGTGCAGATCGACACGTTCCACGGCGGCATTGAGGAGAAGGACGTGGCGGCCGCCATCCGGGCCACGGGAGACTACCTCGGCCACTTCCACGCCTCCGAGAACGACCGCGGCATCCCGGGTACGGGCCAGGTGCGATGGAAAGAGGTCTTCGCCGCGCTGAAGGCCATCGACTACACCGGCTGGGTCACCATCGAGAGCTTCGCCACCGGCATCGTGGACCTGTGCGCGGCCGCGTGCATCTGGCGCCCGATCTACGACTCGGCCGACAATCTCGCCAAGCAGGGCCTGGCCTTTCTGAGAGAAACCGCACGTACCGCCTGACCCCGCGTCACGGCGACGGACGTTTCTCCCCGGTCGGCGTGTCGGTGAGCATGCGCACGCCGTCGTCGGCGAGAAGCTTGCCGGTGGCCTTATCCCACGTTCGCGTGCGATGGCGCAGCCTGTGCTCGCCATGGCAGTCGGTGCAGCGCGTCTTGCCGGTGGTGTCGGCAAAGAGGGGTTTGTGCTTTGGGATGTTGATCTTGCCCTCGGGGTGACAGGACATGCAGGAGGCATTGATCTTCGCGCTGGCAAACATGATCTCCGGAGGCGTGACGTTGTCTTCGTCGGTGCAGTGGGCCTCGGAGGCACCGTGGCACCGCTGGCAGCCGACGTTGGCCCGCGCGTGCAGGACCGCCAGACGCTCGCCGGCGTAGTTGACATGGCACACGTGGCAGCGGCTGTTGTTGGCCACCGGACCCTTGGCCGGCGGCAGGTCCCCGAGCCCGTCGCCGTCTTCCAGAAGAAGCGGGGGCTCTTCCGTGATGCTTCTTTCCCGGCAAGCCGTCACCGTAGCGGCCACCGACGCGGCGACGAGGATCCACAAGCAACTCTTCATGTATTCCACACGAGCCCCTTTGAGCTGTTTCATGTTGATGGTTGCCAACAACGCACACGGCCGGCAAGCCGGCCCGCTAAACGGCAAGCCGTGCGCGAGACGCCAGGCTTCATTGATGCGGAACGTTTGGCGGCTGGGCTTGCCCCGCCGGTTTCTTCGGCATCTGTTACACGTACTCCCAGTCCCTCAACCACTCGTAGTTCTCCGGCAGGTTGGCCCACATCTCCTTGGTGGCCTCTTCCAGCTCGGCCTTTTCGGCCACGTCGAGCTGGCGGCGCTCCTTGATGGCCTTGGCCATGTTGGCCACCTGCTGGGTGCTGATGAGCCCCGGAATCGGCGCCGTGATGGCCGGGTTGCACAGGATGTAGCGGATGGCCAGCCGGGCCAGCCGGTCGTCTTCCGCGGCGTAAGGATCGTCCGGGGCGCTGGTGCCCTTGAACAGTGAGTTGCTCGCGAACGGCTTGATGCCGAAAACGCCCACGTCGTGCTTCTTCACCGCATCGAACAGACTGTCTTTGGGGGCGACCTTGCTCCCGGCCGTGTAGGGGGTCAGAACCACCTCGAGCTGCGGGAAGTATTCGATCATCATCTTCAGCCATCGACGATCGTGCGAAGAGATGCCGATGAACCTGGCCTTGCCCTGCTTCTTGGCCTTCTCAAGCGCCGCCACCAGTTCGTAAGAGGTGTTGAAGGAGTGTTCCCCGCCCGGTTCGTAGCAGGTGATCCGCCACAGATCGACGTACTCCTGCTTCGCCTCTTTCATGAGCGAATCGAGGCTCTCCATCAGCTTGGCGGTCGTGCGGTACTCTTTGTTTCGCACCTCGCGCGAGCAGTCGGACAGCGCCAGGTACATCTTCTCCCGCCGCCCGGTCAGGGCCTTGCTGTAGGCGAGCACCTCGCCGTGGGAGCACGCGTCGATGTAGTTGATGCCCGCTTCCATGCACGCGGTGGTAACGTCGCGGCGGTTCTTGTCGAAATCCTCCTTCATCACGTTGATGCGTTTCCAGTGGCCGCCGAAGCAGACCGCCGAGATCCACAGCTCGGTCTTGCCCAGGCGCCGGTACTCCATCTCCGGGTTGTAGCTGCGGGTCTTCCGGATGGCCGCTTGGTCTTCCGCGCCGAGGGCCGCCACGGCGCCCAGACCCACGGTCACCCCCGCCACCGCCACCGCACTGTCACGCATGAAGCCTCGCCGGGTGATTCGCTTATCAGTCATCGGCCAGTCCTTTCCAAAGGTCCGCGAAAAAAGTCCCGCGCCGCACAGACAATGACGACTTGACGGATCATCATACCACAGTGACAACCAGAAGACACAACTTTACTGGGCTGGGAAAGAAACATCGTAACCTCTGGAGCCCCGAAGAATCCCATCCGCATTCTCCGGGCCGCCGGCAGCCCGTTGGAGGCGGGCATTGACAGGCGGCGCAAACGCGGGTTCGAGGCCGGCAACCGACTGTTCGCAGCCAGATGTCGCCGTAAAGCAAAGGACGACCCGCAAGAACGCGAAAGGCAACGGGATGTCTGGCAAAGGCTGATCGGACAATGGTAGGCCTCCTGAGCCTCGTTACTTTCAGTGAGGCCATAGCTTACCGCGTGCTTCTGTGCGGTCAAGACCCCAAGGTTGTTCGGTATTTGACCGGGCCGAAAGTCGCTGGACCAGGACACCTTCAGGGCCTCAAGGGCTGGCTCGCCCATTTCGATGAGCGCCTTTGCGGCCGCCTCGCGCTCGGCGAACTTGTCGCTGCCAAGCTGCTCGATCAACCGGGCGATCCTGGCGTCGGTTGCCTGTTTCGGCGAGGGTTTGGTTGCTGCTGCCGCCTCCGAAGTTGCCGGCGGGATCGTCGCCTCTCCCGACTTTCCACCCCCCGCATCAGCCCACGCCCGCGTCGCTGCCAGGGCTAGGACCATCCCCAGCCCGGCCGCGATCATCATCGATTTCCGCATCATCCTTCTCCCGTGTCCGGACCAAACGTTAGACGCCGCCCACCCGCCAGGGGTCCGTCGTTATTATCTGGGCACTTTGCTTGATAGTTTCCAGAATTCGGGCCAGAGTCTGGTCAGCCTGTTGAACTGGTCCGGTATTCTCTGCAATCTGGAATCGCGGATGCAGTCGTGAATCTCATCGGCGGCATCTTCCACGTCCACAATCAGTTGGCAGATGCGTGCGAAGTCCTTTTCGTCGCCGGACATTGACTTGATTTGCCGCCGCAGCTCTTCGAGTCGACAATGGACGTACTCGGCCTGTTGATCCCACTGCCCCTTGTCCTTACGGAGGGCGTCAAGACGGTCCAACCGCGCCGCCGGTAGAAGCCCACGCCGAAGCACGTCTCGAAGGGCCTCCGAGTGGTTTCCCACGCTCGGAATGTCCTGCTTGCCATAGGCAGCAACGAGGGCGTCGTACTCGGCCTTTGCGGCCTTGAACATTTCGGCCAGGATGAGCGGATCATCCTTTCCGGCCAACCTGTCACGGCGTTTCCGCACGGCATCGAAGGACAGGCCGTAGGCATCTATCCCGAGCTTGCCCGTCAGCACCTCGATCGCCTTGTCGAGCTCCGGGTCCTTGCCATCCGTAATGGACTGCTGCGTGGGACCGACTTCTACGTCCGGAATCACGCCGACGCCGACGAACTCGGTGCCGTCAGGAGACGAATCCCACTTGGTGCATATCCGGGCGCTGCCGCCGCCGGGAAGCTTGATGAGCAGCGGCTGGCCGGTCGTCCCGGCGGTCTTCCTGCCGATGATCGTCGCACGCCGGCCGGCCTTGAGGGCGACGACGAAGTCCTCGGCGGCACTGACCGTGCCCGGCGAGGTCAGGACGACCACCGGCCCGAGGAAGGGAGCCTCCTTCGACGGGTTGATCGCATGGGGCTGCTCCTCGTGCCACGCCTCTTTCCGACCCCACGCGCGAAAAGCGGGCATGTACTGTCGCGTCTTCCAGCGCGAGGATTGTAGCGGTTTGTCGATCAGTTGGCTGATAACCGCGTAGCCGACGCTCGAGCTGCCGCCTCCGTTGTCCCGCACGTCGATGATCAGTCCCCTGGGCTTGGAGATCGTCTTCAGTGCGGCCTCGAACTGCGAACCGAAGGTCCTGTCGCCGAAGGTGTTCATCGCGACGTACACAATGCCCTGCCCGAGATCACACATCTCGAACCGCGGAATGTCTGGGAACTGCCATGCCTGAAGGCGAGCAACGCGTACGTCCGACGTACGCGCGTGCAGGTCGCGGAATCGGACCGCCGCCACGCTGCCTTCCTCACCGACCACCAACTCGCAGACGGCACGGCGGTCCCTGTCCTGGACCGTGGACGCGGCCACGCGGGGATAGATGTCCTGATCGAGAATCTCGGCAACGGCCCGGCCATCGATGTGGGTGATCTCGAGCCCCGGCGCCCGCTTCGGCGTCGCGTAAGATGCCGCCGGCGCAACGCCGGTGATGATTACCTTCTCACCGATCATCTCGAGACGGAACGGCAGTCGGCCTCTGTCGGCTGGTGAGCTTGGCGGATAGACGCTCGTATGCCCGTCCCTCAGGGCTGCGACGCATCGCTGGAGCAAGCGGTAGTAGTCTTCGGTGCTTTGGGGCCGGGAAACTTTCGGCAGATACTCCTCCAGCGTCTTGTCCCAGTTCAGATCCGGCACTTTCTCAAAGAACGCGAAGTTGTATCTGATTTCGCTCCAGAGTCGAACGAAACCGGCTATTCGTTCCTCGGCCGTCAGGGCATGGCGATCCTGGGCGGCTCTCGAAGTCACCCCCGGCTCTGTCTTCGTCGCCTCAGTTTTTCGTTGGCCTTGCTCGTTCAAGGAAGCCGGCTTGATTGCCGACTCTGACTGCTCGGATCGGTTCGTCGAGAGAGCCGCAGGCTGTACCGGTCCCGGTTTCGCAGGCTGGGTAGTCGGTGGCCCCGCCGAGGGAGTCTTCGTCGCATTGCTCGCATCAGCCCATGTCCACGCCGCTGCCAGCCCCCAAACCATCCCCAGCCCGGCCGCGATCATCATCGATTTGCGCATCATCCGCCTCCCGTATCCAAGCGAAGCATTAGGCGCTGCGAGCCGCCGCAGCGGGCTCCGCATGTATGAGTGTTCTCGGCTGAGGTGCGTTGCACGAAATCATACGGAATCAAGAAAAAGCCTGCCATCCGGTCCGGGGGCCTCGCTCACTTGGCCGGCGGGTCGGCCGGCGCGGCGGGCTTGGCCAAAGCGGCCGCCCAGTTGTCGTCCGAGGGGAACCGCGCGAGGAAATCCCTGGCGGTCTTTGGGGCATCAGCCACCGGCAAAGGAGGAAGCGGCGAGGCCGGCGGGAGCTGCTTGATCAGCGACCAGACGTGCTGCGGCCCCTTGTGGTGGTTGTTCCACCTGCCTTCCTCCATGCGGACCGCCAGCATGAAGCGAATGCGGGTGTCCAGGGCGCCCTTGATGTCGCCGGCCTTCTCCTGCATGTCCGCGAGGTCATTCAGTGCATCGCGGGTATGCCAGTCGGTCTGGGAGGCGCCCATTCGCCCAGTGGTTGGCCACAACGCTTCTCCGCCAGTTTTGAACACAGGCCAGCACTTTGGCATCAGCGTTTCCAGCGGCTCGGCGCAGAACGGCTGCTGCGCCGCGGCGCACTGGAAGGCGCGGAGAGCGTCTTTCGGCTGCTTGAGCTCGTTACGATACAGCCGTCCGAGTTCCCAGTAGACTCCCGCACAGTCACGTTTGAGGGCCTGTTGAGCTTCCGCCAGGTGGGGCAGCCAGTCCTTCACCGTACCTTGGCAAAGGCGCCCGGTTCCGTCGAAGCCTTTGACGTAGACATGCGAGCCTGGCGTTTGCCACGGCTGGGAAAGCTGATGCAGGCCTCCTGGCGGCAGGTCGTCCGTGGCCTTGACGAACTGTTCGACGGGCGTGGCCATGAGTCGTTGCAGGGTGGCCCCCGCCGCCTCGAGGGCCGTGGCCTGTGCCGGCCAGTCTTTCTTGATCAGAAACACGTAGTCGGCCGCGTAGCAGTCGCGCAGGGGCGGCTCGGGCAGGGCCAGGAGCTTCAGGTAGTTTTCTTTGGATACGCTGAAGTACCCCTCATCCATTTTGCCTCGCAGCGCGGCCCGTCGGGCCGCCATTTGCCGCTCGATTTCCTTGATCGCCACGTCGGCCCGAGCAGCGACCTCCATGTCCTTGGAGTCTCGAGCCTTTCGCAAGGCGGCAAGGGCATCCCACCCGATCTCGATCAGCCGTTTCTGTGCGTCGTCACGAACGTTCCACTGCTTGGCGCCAAGCCGCTCGATGAGCGGGGCGATCTCGGCGGCGCTTGTTGCGGCCGGGCCGGACTGGGTCGCCGTCGGCGGGGCCGCCGGGGCATTGGCGTCGCCCGCGCCGGCCCGTGCCCGTGCCGCCGCAAGCCACAGAACCAATCCCAGCCCGACCGCAAACGCCGCATAGATCGTCGATTTGCGCATCATCCAGCTCCCGTGTTCGCCCCAATCGTTGGTCGCCACCTGCCCGCATCTTTCAGAATCTCCGGCGCCGTTACTGGCCCGCCAATCAATGGCGGTCCGGACGACGTTGTCGTCGGGCAAGGATTTCCCGGGCTTCTTCAATTCGTTCCCGCATTTCTGGAGGCCAACTTAAGACGCCACAGCGCCACGGCGGCGGTCTGCGGGTCAATCCGGGCGGATTGCCGCCCGGCCGATCCATCACCCGGCCCACCAAGGCCGCTGAAGGCCCGCCCGCTGGGGCCGCCGGCTGAGTGGCTGCAGGCGGGCTGGCTTGCCCTGAGCCTGCCGAAGAGGCAGGCCGGGTAAAGGGGGCCGGCGCGGCCGCATCGTCATTGCCAGCCCATGCGGCCGAAAACCCAAGAAGAAGCCCCAATCCGCTCACAACGTATCCGCGCATAATCCAACTCCCGCACTTGACCTATACGTTAGATGCCACACGCCCGCCAAGGTTGCAGCATTTCTTGCCCCACTCGGCAAAATCCGCGAAAGCCGGCATTTCGAACTCGCCCTGGGTGGCGACAAATGTCGGCGGCAGCCGATAGCTCGCGGCCATGGCGGCAAATAGGCTCTTTCGTCTGAAACAGAATGAGCGCCCGACTTCCTCAGGCGCTCATTCCGGGATGGGACTTGGGCTTCTTGTCGGGTCCTACTGCGGCGGCGTGCTTGCCCCGTTGGGGGCTTGCCCTGAGCCTGCCGAAGGAGCGGGCGTACTGGCCGCGGGTTTCGGGGCCTTGTCGGACTGCTCGGTGTGCAGGTCGCCGTAGACGATCGTGTACTGCTTGGCGTCCTTGGCCTTGTACCAGAGAACCGGCGTGTCCTTGTCGCCGAGCTTGACGCCCTCGCCGACGTAGATGAACTCCCCGCCGGCGTTGGCGATGGAGACCTGGAAGGCCATCAAGCTGGTGAAAGCTTTGCCGAACTCCTTCCTCTCGGCCTCGGCCTGGGCCGCGGTGGGCTTCGGCCTGGTCTTTTTGTCCTGCTCGAGCTGCTTGATGAGCTCCGGCGTGGGCGTCAGGGTCTTGGGGAACACGCCGCCGCAACGCGTGGCCAGCAGCCGCATTCCCTCGATCAGGCCTTCTTCGGTGACGTGGAAATCAAAGCTCTGCTTCTCGACCTTGTAGCCTTCCGGCGCGGCCAGGGAGAACAGGGAATCGTCGAGCTTCGGGTTGATCACGAAATCCGTCATCGTGACCGTGCCCATGTCATTGGGCAGCGTCTGGTCAATCTGCACCGGGACTCCCGTGGACGCATCCACCCAGATGTCCATTCCGATCATCCTGCCGTCGAGGCTGCGATAGCCCTTGACCTTCTTGCCGGCGATGGTCTTCTCGCCGAGGTCCTCGTGCTTTCCGGCGACGGCCTTTTTCAACTGCGCCAGGAAATCCTGACGCTTGGCGTCTTCCATCGCATTCTTGGGAAGGTTCTTGTACTCGACGACCATTGCGATCTTCTGATTGGGATCGAGGATGAGGGCCTGCATCTTCTGCATGTCGAAGATGCAGATCGTCGTCTGCGTTTGCGGCTTGGCCGCTGGCTGGGTCGCCGGCTGCTTGCCGGGCGGGACCTCCATAGTGATTTCCTGGCGCATCTGGCCGGGATATTTGAAGAACATCTTCGTGATGACGGGCCTGGGCAGGAGCTTCATCGTCGAGGTGGCGGTCATGGTCATGGTCGTGGCGCCGTCGATCTGCTCCTTGACGTCGGCGAAGGCCACGGTCGTGCCGCGATCGACGAACAGGTAAACACCCGCGGCCATGGCGGCCAGGACGATGGCGGCCGCCGCTCGTATTTTCCAGTTTCTCATGAGGGATAATCCTTTCAGGCCAGCGTGCCGGTTGCCGGCGGGGCAGGCGGGCCCCTGGTCGGCCTGGGCCTGGGCGAACGCGGCAAGCATCTGCCGCTTCAACTCCTGCCGGTGCCCCGGCGGCGGCTGGCGGTCGATATTTAGGTTCCTGGTCAGTTGTTCGAAATCTTCGTTGCTGTCAAACATGGCAATCACCTGCTTTCCCCGGCTGCGACCGCTTCAGAAGCTTGCGGAGCTTCTTGAGCGCTCGCGACGTCATGACACGCAGGCCGGCCGGCGTGCCGTGCAGGATTTGAGCAATCTGCTCGTAAGGGACGCCCTCGAAGTACCGCAGCGTGATCAGCGCCTGGTGCTTCGGTTTCAACTTGGCGATGGCCTGGTACAGCTCCGGCCACTCGGTGTTGCGATCCGGCTGCGGTTCGCATCCGCCCGCGAGCTTCAGCCGGCCGGACATCGCCGCCGCCCTCAGCAGCTCGGCACGACGCTTCGTCGAGCGGATCCACGAGTCGACCTCGTGGGTGCTGATGGCGTACAGCCAGTTTCTGAAGTCCGCCTCGGTCGTGCCCTCAAAACGTCGAATATGCGTGGCCACGCTCAGGAAAACCGAGGACGTCACATCCGCGGCCACATCCGTGACGAACAGACGGTGCAGGCAGTACCGGAAGACCTTGTCGTAATAGCGGTCATAGAGCGACCCCAGGGCCTGAGGGTCTGTTCGGGCCCTGACCACTATGTCATCGCCAAACGACTCGGCGCCGGTTTTTGTGGCCGTCATGCTCATCACCGCCCTTGAAAATGCGCCAGCATCGGGAATGTTACCGAAATTGCGGCTGGTTCGGTGAGTTTCTTTGCGCGGCCCGGCGTTCTGGGACGACGGCCGTTGAGCGCATGCAATAAACCGATTGCCGCAGAGACGCAGGGGCATGGAGGAATACAAGACATTCAAATGGATGTTCTCAGAAAACTACACTCTGAGCCTCAGGCCCCATCGCTTCCAGATTCCGCCGCTGGTCGGCCGCGTCATCGGATCGTAACCACTTCGATCGCCTTTTCGGCCGCCTTGGCCGAAACTCTCGCCTTCTTGCGGCCGGGAACATGTGCGGGTTAACAACCCTGATTGATCGCCTCAGAAAGAAAACGAAGAACTCGCCGCTTTCCTTGTGTAAGGAGTCTGTGAGAACCGCTACTAATGATCGTAGAAAGGATACATGAATGTCCTCGGATTGCCGCGAAGGCATCTTCAAGCGGTGGCTATCCAAGACGCTACCGGGATCAAGGTGTTCTTTGAAGGGACCGTCATCGAAAACTCTCGTCCCAGAAAAGACCACATACGGTATTCGCCTTTGCGGGAAGACATCGTGTCCGCCGGGAGCAGCCCCAATGGCCCCTCCACTCGACCTGCTTTGCCAAATCGAAAGCAGGGGGCACCGTAATGCCGAAGGCGCATGCGGCGTGGCCTGTGCGGCGAGCAGATCCAGCCGCTGACCAGCCACGTCAGCGGATTGTACGCCCTTGGAAGGGCGCCGCAAAAGGGCCTCGTCAGCCAGCGGTGCCGCGTCTGCTCGATCCGCCTCAGAAGCCCGGGCTTGATGTCAGCATCATGCGTCATGGCGAGGCGTCTTCACTCTGCCCGCTTCGGCTCCAGCAACTTCACGGCCTGCGCGGCCGCCTCGCGGACGGGGTGGTAGAGCTCCTGGTTCATCGGAGCGATGCACCCGCCGCGCTTTCGCTGCAAAGGGTCCTTGGCGGCCGTGTCGCGAAGCAGCGGCAAGTCCTCGGCCGAGCCGATCTTGCCCAGGGCCTCGCACGCCCAGGCGCGGAACATGCCGGCCTCGGCGTCGGCGAGGATCTTTCGCACGTCCGGGCGGACTTTGGCGTCGCCGGCATAGCCGCGGGCCAGCACCATGCACCGCCACGTGACGCTGCCGGGCTCGGCCGCTGCGAGGGCCCTGTCGACCGGCTGGGGCGGGTTTGTCAGCTTCGACAGGACGCCGATGTACATGGAATACCGGGACTCCGCGTTGGTCAGACCGGCCATGAACCCCGGCTGGTCGGCGCTCGGCATCTTGGCGATGTTCGGGATAGCCTCGACAGTGGCGGCGACCTTCTCGGCGACGAACTGGCCGGCGGGGTCCTGGCCGAAGTTCTGCACGATCAGGAACTGCATTTCCTGGTCGCCGCTTTTCATCAGCTTCAGCAGCCGGTCGAGCATCTCCTTGTCGATCGGCTCACAGATCAGGTGGACGATGGCTTGCTTGACCACGCCGGCATCAGGGGCGGCCAGCAGCGGCTTGGCGCCGGCCTTGTCCGGCAGCAGCTTGAGATACTCCCCGGCAGCGGCCTCAATCTGCCCGCGGTCGTCCTTGTGTCCGCCCTCGAGGGCGAGTGCCAGCAGGGCCTTCCGGCTGACGGGGGTATTCATCAGGCCCAGCGACCAGATGACGCGCCAGCGGTACCTGAGGTTGCTTGGCTGCCAGAACTCCTCGGTCATCTTGGCGACGGCCTCGTCGGACCGCTTGCCCAGATTGGCCAGCGGGCCGGCAAGTTCTTCCCGCGAGACGTCTGCCGGGTTGTGAAGCAGGCGCATCACGGCGGCCAGTTCGGGCCAGTCGCCGCCCTCGCGTCGGCGGCGGGCGAGTTCCTTGAGCGCGCCCGCAACGAGTTTGGTCTGCTCGGCCCGCTTGCCCCATTCCTCGGACCGGTCCTTCCGGCCGGCGTAGCGGTAGGCGTTGGCAAGGTACTGCTGGGCGTCGGCGCCGTATTCGTTCGCCCCGAGCTTCTCGATGGCGTCGAGGTAGAGCCGCTCGACTTTGGCGAACGCCTCCGCGGCGGCGGGGGTGTTGGGGTCGGCCTTGCCTGGGGGGCACTCTCTGCCGACGCGGCCGTAGGCCTTCTCGTAGGCGGCCTGGGCTTCGTCGGCGGCGTTCCAGGCGTCCATGGCCCCGGCTCGGGCCGGGCCGTAGAGCTCCTGCGTATCGCCAGTCGGCAGCGGCTTGCCGAGCCGGCGCGCCTCGGCGACGAGTTTCTCGGCAAGGGCCAAGGCGGCATCGTTGCCGGCGGTCGCGTCGTGTCCGCCCTCCGCCGCCGGGCGGGCCTTGGCCGACTGCTCCCGAACCGCCTGTTGCTTCCGGATGATCTCCCGCACGACCAGGATATGCTCGTCGAGGCGCTTGAGCCTGGCGATGATCGGGTTTGCGGGAGAGAGCGGCCAGGGCTCGCGGACGCGGGCGAACCGCCCGGCCACCGTAACCGTGAGCTCGATCCGTGCGGGGATGGCCGGCGCGGCCTGGGCAATCGCTTCGCTCGTCGCCCAGAGCTGAAGCCTGCCCAGAACGGCGTGCAGCATGTCCGCGTCTTCCTGTGAGAGCGTCGCTTGGGCCTTGGTAAAAGCCCCGCCGGCCGGGTCCCACTGGATGAACACGGCCCGGCGCTGGGCGTCGACGGTCAGGGCCATGCACTCGTTCGGATCGGGCGAAAGGACCTTGTACGAGAAGGTCATGTCGCGCCAACTGATGGGCCAGTCTTCTTTGCGGATGGGCATCTCACCCAGGGCGTCCCGGGCTCGCAACGCCCGCTCGGCGTTCTTGTCGTCGGTCGCGGCCGCCAGGGCCTCCGCCGCGGATGGGCCGATCTTCACCAGCGCCTTCTGGGCGGCGGCGCGATCGGCGACGCTCGCCGCGCCGAGATGCTCGATCAGTCGGCGGATTTCGTCCTCGCCGGGCCCGGCCTTGGCCCCGCCGGCCTCGGACCACTCGCGCATCATGGCTGACAGCCGTTCGTCCATCTGGCGTATTCGCTCGCAAGCCGGCGATTGCTCGATCTGACGAAGCGTATCCCTGGCCCGCGCCGCCCGTTCAACATTCTTGTCCGCCACGGCGGCCCGCAGCGCCTCGACCGCCGGCAGGCCGATCTTCACCAGTGCCTTCTGGGCCGCGTCGCGTGCCGCGGCCGTCTCGCTGCCAAGTTGGTCAATCAGCCTGGCGACCTCGCGGGCGACGGCTTGTTCAGCCACGATGGCGCGGACTGTGTCTTGCTCTTTGATGTTCAGGATGGCGGCGTACCGGTACATGCCTGCCAGGTATTCCGGGGTGAGAAAGACAATCCACTCCTTACCCTTAAGCTCCCCGACACCCTCTCCGGCCGTCTTGCGGGTGGCGATCGCCTTTTCGGCGATGTTTCCCTTCAGGACGCGGGCCACCTTCCACCGGACTGAGACCTCGGGCAGGTCACCGGGCTGGTTTGGCGGCACCGGAGCGGAATCCAGCACGGTTACCACCACGATCACGTTGGCTTTGGCCACCAGGTCCTTCAGGGAGGTTCGAGCTTCGAGCTTTGTAACGTTCTGGGGGGCAGCGGCCGCGCCCGCCGCGCCCGCCCACGTCACCGCCGCAAGGGCTAGAACCGTCCCCATCCCAACCGCGATCATCATCGGTTTGTGCATTGTTCATCTCCTGTGTCCGATCCAGGCATTAGACGCCGCCCGCCCGGTTCGGTTCCGGCAACTTTCGGCCGAAGGCCGCGGGCCGGCCGGAGCGGGCTCTGTATATAAGAGATCCCTCGGGGCGGCTGCGTTGCATGAAAATGTCTGGCGTTTCAAGAAGACGCTCGGCCGGCCGCTCCCTCGGTAGTCAGAGTTTTGTCGCCGTTTACTCTACTTGCCGGCCTGCCCGGCGAGCAGATCCTTCACGCGGGCGTGCAGCAGCCAGGTCGTCTCGGTGCCGGCCACGAGGAAGACCTCGTCCCCGCGCCGGAACGCCGTCGCGCCGCCCAGATGGCTGTATACGCCTGTGATCTTCACCTCCTTGCCGACTGAGGCCTCGCCCTCCTCGAAGCTCACCGGCGCCACGAGGGATCCGCTGTAGATCAGCGCCGCCTTGTCGCCGGACAGGATCAACTGCGCGTTATTCACGTCGTAACCCGCAGTCGCTGCAATATCGACCTGCCATCGGCACGTCATTATCGCACACAGGGCAACGGCGCTTGGACCGGAGCAGCCCGCCGGCAGGCTTGACGAGTAGGCCGGGATTTGCTGCAACCTTGGCGGGCGGGCGGCATCTAATGTCTGGACTGAATGCAGGAGAGCTATCATGCGCAGGTGCCTGGTGATCGGATTGGGGCTTTTTCTTGGGCTCACGGCCGCATGGGCTGGTGATGGGGCTGCTACTGGGCCGGCTCCCTCGACGGGCCCGGGGCCATCCACCCAGCCGGCCGGGAAGCTCAGCGTAAGCCAGGATCATATCGCCCAACTGATTGACCGGCTCGGCAGCGAGAAGTTCGCCGAGCGTGAGGCGGCCGTCAAGGAACTGATCGAGATCGGCCAGCCCGCGCTTGAGGCCCTCAAGTCGGCCGTGTCGGACAGGAATCCCGAGCGAGCGGAACGCGCGAGGAACACGTTGAAAGCGGTCGAAGAGAACCTGATCCCCCCGGAGATGTACCGGGCCCAGATCGCCGCCTACATCGGGCCAACCAGCGAGGCCGAGCGGGCGGCCAGCCACAAGTGGATTCACGAGCGGCTGGGGGCAACGGTCCCGTACCTGCTCGAACTGGCGCCGAAGGTTGCCGGCGAGCAAGCAGTGCGCCTGCACCTGCCGATGTTCGACGCATGGGAGGAGGGCATCCTCCGCGACGAGCAGAAGACGGCGTTCGTCAGCCGTTCCGTCCGCGCAGGCTGGCGGGTCGATCAGAGCTACTGGCCGGGAGGCAGCCGCATCGCCGTGCTGGAGGTCGCCGGCCTGGCGAACATGACTCCCGATACGGGGTACCCGTCATCGAAACCCTGGAACTTCCTCAAAGCGACCTGGGTTGCCGAACTTGACGGCAAAGCGGTTGCCCGTGGACAGACATGGGCGGCGGACGCAACCTATGTTACGCTTCCCGAGGGCTTGACGCCCGGCAAGCACAAACTCAAGGCGGCAGTCGAGCTGGCGGAACTGGAAGGCCGGTGGCGGTTCAGCGTGGCGGCAGATGCGGAGATCACGGTCCTTGATCGAGGGCCCCAGACCGCCCCCGCGCCGGCTGCCCGCCCGCTTGCCAAGATTGCCGGCAGGGTTGTCGATGACAAGGGCAAGCCGGCTGCTAAAGTCCTGATTACAGCCAAGAGCAGTGCGATGGGACAGAATCTCCGGGAGGCCTTCACAGCGAAAACCCACTCCGACGAGCAGGGGCGATTTGAGTTGTCGGTGCCGTTTGGCGACATCATCTATCAAGTCGTCGCCGGCTCATACGGCGCCTACCACCTGTCCGATTCCACCCAGGTTCTGCCATCGACCGACAAGGCCGTCGAATTGACGCTGTTGCCCGTGACGGACTTACGCACGGTCCGCGGCATGGTGGTGGGCGACGATGGCAAGCCGGCGGGCAACTTGGCCGTCATGCTTATCGGGGAGTACGACCGAATCCTCCGGGCCACGACCGACCCCAACGGCCGGTTCCAGGTCACGGCAAGCGGGTACATGGGCCAGACCGTCGCGATTGTCCGCGACGGCGACCTGGCAGCGCCTATGCGGGTGCTCCGAACGGAGAACGACAAGCCGTTTGATCTGAAGCTTGAGCCGGCGGCGACGCTCGATGGCGTTGTCCGCGGCGCGGACGATCAGACGTCCATTGCCGGCGCCACGGTATTGATCCGGCCATGGTCCTCCAACAGCTTCAAGATGGAGGCGACGACCGGCAAGGACGGGCGATACGCGCTGAGCGGCATTCCGGCGGGCGAGTACGTCGTAAGGGTTTCTTCGGCCCCAGGGCATTTTCACTGGGCCAATAATCGCTGGGAATTCCCCAGGATGACTCTGGCGGCCGGGGAAAGCAAAGAAACAAACATCGAACTCAAACATTTAGCCTTCCTGCGCGGCAGAGTGGTGGATGACGCGAACAAGCCGGTGGCAGGCGCCATGGTCGCAGCCCCGATGCTGGCGGTTAACGACTATCGGGTGCAGTACGACTACGCGACAACCGACCGTGACGGCGGATTCGTGATAGCCACGGCACAAGTCGCCGAGTCTTGCCCTCTTGCGGCGTTCAGGTCCGACAAGGGGCTGGCCACCATATGCACCAGGCCGCTGCAACCCGGCCAGATCGCCGACGGGCTGCTCCTCCGGCTGCGCGGCGCCATGCGAGTCAAGGGAACCGTGACCAACTTGCAGGGCAAGCCCATAAAGGATGTAGTGTGCTCTACGGAAGACAACTGTTCTGCCAGCAGGGCTACGGGGTCTGATGGCAAGTTCGACCTTGGGCGAATCGCCTTGTCCACCTACGGCACCGTATTCATGAGGTTCCGCCCTCCCCGGCCCAACTGGGGACCGTGGACGCGATACGAGGTCACCGACCTGGAAACTGCCCCGCCATTCTACTTGCACCGGCAATTGGCCCTGAAACCACAGACCGTCGCACAGGGCGATGTGACGATCACGCTGAAGCCCACGTCGCTACAGAAGATCTTCGGCCGAGTCGTCGGGGGCGGGGGCAAACCCGTAGCCGGCGTCGATGTGTATCTGTTAACCGGTGACGCCAATGAGGGAAACTGGGCAACGACAGTCAGACCCAGGTTTGATGGCCCTGGCTCCATTGAAATCGTTGGTTCCCGTCCCACAGTCATCTGCGGAACTCGCAGCGGGCCGGATGGGCGGTGGACTTGCTGGACCGTGCGGGAGGACGGCGCGGGGTCGCCAATGGGCGGCCGGCGCACCGATTGGACGCGATACTGTGTTGGCATCCTTGGGTCTGGCAGCAGGAATCTGTTGGTGCGGAACATCGTCGTGCCCGAAGCCTACAACACGGTCGAGCTGCTTATCGATCTCGAAGCGGGCAAGAGCCGGACCGTCACCACCCGGCCGGCTATCGCGCCCGCGGCCACGCAGCCCGATGCGCCGGCAAATCCCGGTCAAGCCGCCAGCGCCGTGCCGGCGGGTTCTCCCGCCACTGGATCTGCCCCTTCGGCAAGGTCGGGGCAAACTCCCAACGGGGCAAGCACGCAGCCGGGCGAGACGGACCGCGAAACTGTCGAGCGTCTGGTCGGCAATCTTGGCAGCAGGTCCCGGTTGGTTCGGGAATCGGCCCAGAAGCGGCTGGTCGAGATCGGCCTGCCGGCGGTGCGGCTTCTTCGCGCCGCGGCCGGCTCGGACGACGCGGAGGTCCGCTCCAGGGCGGCGACGGTCCTCCTGGGCATCGCCCGGGCCCGCGAGGTCTGCGTCCAGGAACTTGGGAAGATCCCGCAGCCGGTCAAGGACACCCGCTGCGAGCCCTATGTGAGCCCCGACGGCGAGCACGTCGCCTACGTCCTCAGGCCCGGCGGCAAGGAGATCCTCGTCTACGACGGCAACCAGGGCCCCGCATGGGACTCGATCGAGTACGTCGGCCCCTTTTCGCGGGATAGCAAGCGATTCCCGTACCGTGCAATCAGGGATGGCAACTCGTTCATCGTGTTCGCTGGCGAGGAAGACAAAGCCATTGCCACCGTCGGCACCGGCTTGGCTGTGTACTCGGCGGACTGCGGCAGGATCGCATACTGGGCCAAGGAAGGGCAGGAGTGGATGGTCTGCGATGGAAAGGCCTGTCCGCGCTACAAAAGAACCTACGGCGGGCTTTTCTCGCCGGATGGAAAGCGGTTCGCCTACGTGGCCAGGGACGACAACGACGCCGTGTTCGTCATTCTGGACGGCCGGGCCCTGAAGGCCTACGAGAGGATCGGGTTGGTTACTTTCTCGCCCGACGGCAAGCGGCTGGCCTTCACCGCGCGGCGGGAGGGCAAGGAGATGGTCGTTTGCGACGGAAAAGAAGGCCTGCGCTACCCGAACGTGTTCTATCCGATCTTCTCGCCGGATGGCAACAGTCTCGCCTACTGGGCACGCAGCGCCGACCACAAGCAGTGGTTTGTTATTTGGGACGATAAGGAGATCGCCCAACCGGCCGGCGAACCTCGGCTGACATTCTCTCCCGACGGGCGGGCTCTGGCATGCTCAACGTGGAGCGGCGGCCAACTGTACCGTTTCGCGAAGGATGTGCAGATTCTGGCGACCGGCCACGATCGCGCCAGTCAGCCGGTGTTTTCGCCCGACGGACGGCACATCGCCTGCGCGCTCGGCAAGGATTTGCGCTGGTGGGTTTGCGTGGACGGCAAGAGCCTTCCCGGAAAGTATGACCCGGAAAACGTGATGTGCTGGGACGGGCCCGCCGGCGGCGGAACGAGCATGACCCTGGATTCGCCGGGCTTCTCGGCCGACGGGCGGCATGTCTACTGGAAGGGATTCCGCGGGCGGCCAGGCAACTTGCCACCGGGCAACTGCGAGCACTTCATCGTTTGTGACGGCTTTGAAGGGCCCTCGCATGAAGGCCTGTGGATTCCTGAGGATTTCAGGAACCACGCGAAGAGCCTGCGGTACGTCGTACGCGACGGCGACCGCGTTCGCCTTATGGAGACAGCCTGGCCCGAGACTATGACCTGGCAGGACGCCGTGGAATAAAACAAGTCCGGCACTCAGTCCGCCCCGCCGGCTGGCTGCGAGAACGAGCCGGCCGAGAGCACCGCGTCGGCGGCGTCGCGGATCTCCGTCATCGGAACAAGACACTGGTTGGCGCGGACCATGGCGTCGGCCCGATCGCGGAAGCCGCGTACGCGCCTGAGCGTCTGAACGTCGGGCTTGGTGCCCTCCATCAGCCGCAGCGTGAAGTAGAGCCACGCCCGGCCGTCACAAGTACCCATAGTACGACCCTCGTCACCGGCCAGCGTCTTCTCGATGGCCGGCATGGCGGCGGCCGTCATGTCGGCACGCTTCGGGGCAGGGGCATCTTTCAGCAGAACGTACAGCGCCGCCATGCCATGCTCATCCAACGGCGCTTCAACCCAGGCGGCGCAGGCCAGGTCAATCGCCTCGGGCGTCAGGCGCGTCGAGCCCAGCTTGCCCAGGAGGTACATGGTCCCCTCTTCCTGGAGCAGGCGAGCGCAGAGCGCATCGCTCCCGCTGTTGAAGGAGGCCTTTCTGGCCGGCAGCCAGGCCCTGAACCGCTCGGCCGAACACTCCTCGGCGTCCAGGCCGAGGCGGTTGCCCGTCAGCCACGGCCGGTATGGCTGGACCTCCAGGGCGGCGGCGGTGATGTCCTTCCACTGCTTGTCGGTCAAGGCGTCCCGAAGCGGGCGGTCGAACTCGTAGTAGGAGTAGACGCCGCCGACGGCGCAGTGGAGTTTGCCGCCATAGGGCACGACGGCGACGATCTCCAGCGGCCTTCCCACGCCGACGTAGCGGCCCTTTTCCTCAAGGTATTCGCGGGCGATCCTCACGATGGTGCTCATCGGTTCGAGGGCTTCGTCGGAAGTCGAATCGTTCATCGCCAGATGCTGCAACTCACTGCCCAGGCCCTTGAGCAGCTTGATGTCCTCCTGGTCGAACGTGCGGTCTTCCAGTTCCTTCACGGACATGTCGCGAAGTCGCAGCAGCAGCGACTCCAGCGCCTTGAAGTGGTCCTCGGTGACGGCCACCGCGGGCCGCCAGTACTTGTCGGCATCCTTGGGGCGGCTGGATGCCTCCCGGGCCGTGATCTTGAAGATCCCCAGTTGCCCGAAGGCCTCCCTCGTCCGCCCCGTCAGCGACGCCAAGGCCGCGTAAAAGGACGGCGCCGGCTCGACATAGCCGTGGAAGTCCTCGGGCAAGGGCCTGGGGCCCCCCCTGTAAAGGGTGTTGTCTTTGACGTAGAGGCACAGGTCGTGCTCGACCTGGCTCCAAGCGCCCATCTGGGTGTTGGCCGTCTTGAGGCGCCATGCCGGCTGGGCCATGAATGACGGATAGCCATCCTTGCCCTCAAGCGGCAGGCGGGACAGCGCCAGCATCGCCAGGGTATGCACGTCCTGGCGCGAGGCATCCTTGCCCCTGCGCGACAACTCATCCTTCGCCCTCTTGAGCAGCCCCAAGTTCTCGGCCACGGCCGGCAATTCGTTGCCCAGCAGGGCCGCGACGTGTTCGCCCCCGGGAGTTCGCGCCCGCGCGGCAGCCACGTCCTGGTAAGCCATCGCCCTCACGGTGACGCCCGGCGGGAACATCCTCATGCCGTACCCGGCCATGGGGTCAGCCCCGGGAACCGACTGAGGCTGGTCGGCGACGCCCCCGCGCGGCTGGGCCGCCACGGCCTTGCGCAACCTGGCGATGCTGTCGGCCTCGGCCAGGGTCGCGTGGGTGAGTTTGTCGCCAAAGGTCTTCCTCGCCGCCGCCAGGAGCGTGATGGGCGTGGGGTCTTCGCCCATTCCGCCCAGCAACTCGCGGTAGCGGGCGATCTCCAGCCAGGCGGCAAGGGCCTTGTCGCCGGTGCCCACCGCCAGGGCCGAGAGCATGCAGGCCTGGGCGCCGCGGTCACTGTCCATCGGCTGGGTCGCCAGCGTGAAGTAACGGTTGAGCACGAAGTAGCGGCGCAGTTCATCGGATGCCCCGTATCCCGCGATGGGCTGGTAGATCGTGTAGTCGCGCTTGGGTCCCTGACCGTCCACCACGCCGATGAACGCGGCCTTGCCGATCCGCTCCAACTCAGCCGCCACGGCCTGTTGCACCTCCGCGGGGACGGCCGCGCTGGGATCGGCCAGTCTGGCGGCCACCGCCCAATAGACCAGCGCGTCCCTGGCCGCCGGCGCCAGCGCCTCGCCCACCTCCGACCGGATCACCTTCATCCGCTCTAAGCCGGCCGACGCCAGCAGCGCCTGCCGCGGCGACAAACAGTGCAACTCGGCATTCCGGAGCGTCTCGGCAAGCAGCACGTGATACGCGTGGAGCACGCAGTCGCTCGTCACAAACGGCGCGGGGTTCTTGAGGTAGATCTCGTAGAACTCCTTGCTCACCGACGGCAGGACCAGAATGCCATTGGCGGCCAGGAGCTTCCTCCTGTTGTCCGTCATGTCCTTCAGCGCCTCGGAGGGCTGGACGTTGGACAAGTCAGGCTGGACCCGATAAGGCTTGAGGGCTGGCTTGAAGGCCACGTTGTAGTCCTTCAACACCCCCAGCGGCGCCCATCGCATCTGCGCCTCGGTGGGCAGTTCGTAGGCTCTGGCGCTCTGCGGCGGCCTCACCAGCAGTACCGCCGCCACGCCGCAGACAGCCACGCCAAGGGCAAACGTCGATCTCATGATCCATCTCCTTGTCCGGTTGACATCAGTGGGCGGCACGCCGGCGATGAACGCCATCACCGCATCGGCCAATTCCGGCCGGGCGGGGAATGCCCCGCTCAACTGGCGAAGTCTTTCGTCAATGGGCTCACCGGCGATCATTCGTGCGACTCCCTAAGGCGGCCGGCCAGTCGCCGCCTTGCCCGCGACAGCAGTGCGGTGACGGTCCCCACCGGACAACCCTGAATCTGGGCGATCTCGGCGGCCGTGCGATCCTCAAAGTACGTCATCAGCACCAGTGTCCGCATCCGCTTGGGCAGGCCCGCGACTGCCCGCATCAGGTCATGGTGGTCCCGGGCCGCGTCCTCGGCGATGGCCGCCGGTTCGTGCTTCAAGGCGGCGGCATCCTTCTTGCGCCGCCGCGCGGCCCGCACGGCCAGTCGGCGGGCGATCCGGCAAACCCATGCCGCGAACAACTCGCCCCGGCGGAGCGAGACCAGTTTCTGGTACGCCGTCACAAAGGCCTCCTGGGCCACGTCCTCGGCCCCATGGTGGTCGCCGAGCACCGACCAGGCCAAGGCTCGCACCGCTCGCTCATGGCGCACCACGAGCAGCCGGTAGGCCTCACGCTGACCTGCCTTCGCCTGGGCAACCAGTTGACCGTCGGACTGCACGCCTGCGGCGACTCCTTCTATCCGGGTCCGTGCCGCTGACTCCATTGGCCGATTCGCTTCTGCTGCTATAGAGGCCGGCGCACGCGGGATTGCGACACCTTTTCTGTGATTCTCCCCTATTCTTGCCCAACCGCATAGGCGCCGCCACAGGCAATTGCGCAGGGTTCACCATGCGGGCGGCCATACCATCGAACCCTGTTGCAGGCAAGAACCGCAGGTGCTTTGAAATCAAGGCGGACCGAATACTCGGTATGGACAGGAGGTCATGACGGCGCGCCACTGCCCCGCAAGGCCAAGACCCAAACGCGAATACAAGCGGGCCACGGCACAGGTAATGCCTCAGTTACGGGGGGATAAAGAACTGCCAAGCATGAACAAGCTCGTTTGTAGCGGCCCCGTAAGGGGCTTCTTGAAAAACCGCCTTACGGCGGCGCTACAAGCTTCTCGTAACTGAGGCATTACCGGGACAGCGCAAATATTCTTGAAAAAAACGGAAAAACCGTGCAACCTGTTGGGGTATCTCCACTCTTTTCTGGTAAGGGCCCTCGTATGTCGGACGATGTCAGGTCGGCCGAGGTTGCCGGGCTGATTGCCAGGGCGGCCGACGCCGGCATTTCCCTGGACGAGCGGCTCGAGGCATTCGGTCAGGTGGTCCAGTACTACCAGCAGATGGCATATGGCTGCGCCTATGCCATTCTGGGCGATTTCCACCTGGCCGAGGACGCGGCACAAGAAGCGTTCCTGATTGCTTATCGACAGTTAGCGGACCTGAGAGAGGCCAAGGCGTTCGCGGGTTGGCTGCGCCGCATCGTGACCAACTACTGCCTGGCCCAGGTGCGGCGGCGGGGAATCTCCGCCATCAGCCTGGCAGTTGTGCCCGAGCAGGAAGCAAGTGAGCCGCTCGAAGACGGCGTGGACGACGCAGCCGGGCACGATGCGGTTACCGCACTGCGTTCGCTGCCTGAAGACCAGCGGGAAGCAATGGCCCTGTTCTATGTCGATGGCTATTCGCAGCAGGAGATCGCGACGTTCCTTGAGATTCCGGTCAACACCCTCAAGGCGCGCCTGTTCCGTTCTCGGGCGCGGCTCAAGCAAGGTAAGGTCGGCCAAGTGAAGAGGATCATGCAATCATCGCCACTGTCGAGCGATTTCACCGACGCGGTGATTCGCAGGGCGGCCTCCACCGGCGACCTGAAGGTGGCCGCGGGGCTGATGAGTTACATCTCCGTCCTTCGGCCGGAGCATTTCCGTTCCGCCGACAGCGCGGCCAAGGCGGGCATTTTCGTCGTCGGCGAGGAAGGCAAGGTGACTGCGGCGGGGTACTTCAACAAGGAGGAGATGCTGATCGGATCGACGGTCATACCTTGCTGCCGGGCGGCGGAGTTGTCGATGGAGTCGCGCGGCGCGCCTCACCCGGCCCTGCTGCGGGCGTACAAGGCATACTTCAGCCTGGCCCGGCAGCAGGACATTCACCTGGCCCTGGTTCACGGTTGCCAGTACACCCATCCGTTGGTGGGCTTTGTGCCGTGCTTTTACTATCCCATCGCCACGCTGCCGGCGGAGCAGGCGCGGCGGCTGACCGCCTCGGCCGTGTGCGAGAAGGTCGACAAGGAAGAGCGCCAGGTGGCGGAACGTGCCTTCCTGCTGGATCCCAATGCACCCAAGATGCATCCTCGGATGATGCCGGGTGAGATCGTGGCGTTCCGCGAGGGCGGCCAGACCACGGGCTACGCCCGCATCAAGAGCACGCTGGAGCGCGTCGACAGCAAGGTGATGATGGCCAAGCGGCCGCTGGACTACACGCTGCTGAGCGACCTGACGGTGAGCACCCATCAGGCGGCCCGGGCCGCGATCAAGCTGGCCGGGGAACTGACGGCCAAGACAAACCGCAAGACGGTCTGCATGATGCAGTCCCACTTGAGCCTGGTCACGCAGACGATCCTCGGCCTGGGCGGGGAATGCCGCCTGCGCCGCCCCTGTACTGACGTTCGACTCGGATCGCAGATGGTCTGCATACTGGACCTGGCCGGCCTGACGAGGCAGTTGGAACGCGACTTCCAGGATCGCCTGAGCCGCTCGGCCGCCCGGGAGGTCAAGGCCGCGTTTTCCCTGGAGATGAACGGGGAACTGGTGGGCTTCGAGGCCGAGAACGGCAAGCTGCGGCTGGTGCAGTTGCGGCAGGGCGTCCACCGATACCTGCCTCGCTGGGTCATCACCCGCCTGTACCTGGGCTATTACTCGGGCGAGGAGGTCCTGGCGATGGGCCCGCTGCCCTGGGACCGCAGCGACGGAATCGTGCCGGACGACCTGCAATTGGACAATTCTCCCCTGACGCTGCCGGAGCCGGAAAGGGCGCTGTTCTGCGCCCTGTTCCCGAAGCTCTGGCCGACGTCCTGGCCGGACACGGACGTCTGGGCCTGGCTACTGGGGCAGAAGCACCCGGCCTACTACTTCGGCAAGGGTAAGTATCTGTCCGACAAGGACAAGGCGACGATCGCTCGGATGCGATTCCCCTGGCTGACGCGATGACCGCCGGCTGGGGAAGCTCCCGGCGCGCGTTCACTTGTCCATTGCGTCCACGACCGTTCGGACGAAGCGGGATTGGTGCTTCTCGTAGTCCTTGCCCTGGCTGCTGCGCGTCATGACAATGACCAGGTCATTGGCCGGGTCCACGCGCAGGATCGCCCCCGAGGCGGCGCCGTGCCCGAACGCCTGGGCGCTCAAGCCGTCATGGAAGCAACTGTGATTTCCCACGCCTTCGGCAAGCGGCTCCTCGCGCCAGAGTTCCAGCGGCAGGGGGATCGGAAGCATCTGCTCATAGGCTTTCTCGCTGAAGAACCGCCATTGGCCGTAGGCGCCTTTGTTCAAGGCCATCTGGAGTATCTTCGCCACGTCCAAAGGCACGCTGTTGCCGCCGCCGGACCCTCCTGGCGGGAAGGTGTTGGCGCAGCCCAGCGGATCCAGCAGGGACGTCTTGATCAGATCGGGAAAGGTCTGGCCGCTGACCGCCTCAAGGGCCTTGCCGACGACCTCCATGCCGGTGTCGGTGTAGATATAGGCCGCGCCGACTTTCAGATACGGACCCAGCACCGCGAGTCGCTCCTCGGTGTCGCCCTCGTAGGCCCACTGGGAACCCATGCTGGGCACGCCGGAAGTGTGGTTCAGCAGGCGGCGGAGTGTGAACGGCTTGTTCGTCTTGAGTTCTCGCAGCGGCGGCAGGGACTTGCCGACGAGGTCATCCAGTTCCATCAGGCCCTGGTCCACGGCCATCATTGCAGCCAGGCCGGTGAACATCTTGCCCCCAGAGGCCATCCAACTGCCCGTGTCCACGGTCATCGGCTCGCCGCCTCGCTTGCCGTAAGCCTTGTGCAGCACGATCACCCCATGCCGCGCGACGCACACCGCAAAGGCCTCGTTGGTGTCCTTCGACCAATCGGCAAGCTCGGCGTCGATTTTGGCGGCGGCGTCGCTCTTCATGCCGGCCTCGGCCAGGGTGCCGGCCCGGAGTGTCGTGGCCGGCTCGCCTTCCATCTGCACCGGGCGGGCGAACGGTTTGGGGTAGGCCTTGTCCCAGCCATACAGCCCGCGCTTGAAGCCCAGCCACCAGCGGCGATTCTCCATCGACGGGCTGTTGAAGAAATCGGCCCGGCCGCTGCCGCCCCCGGCGGCCAGTTCAACGGCCGCTTCCTGGCTCTGGCCGGCGCTCTTGACGGCCGCGGCGTCGGATGGTCGATAGAGCGTCGTGAAGCGGCGGAACAGCATGCCGTCCCTGGTGCGGATCTCCGTCACGGCCCCGTACCGGCCCGGTTTTTCCGCCTTGTCAACCGGAACATAACGGTTGTCGTAGTAGGCGGTCTTCAGTTCGTAAGGCCCGATGAGATGCTCGATGTACTTGCCGTCCTCGAAGGCCGGTTCCGGCAACTTCTCTCCGGCAAAAACGTAGTGGCTGCACCTGGGCTCTTCCCGCACGAACAGTTCAGCCCGCAAGCGATCCACGTCCGACAGGTCGCACCAGTCGGCCTCCCGGCCGTCCATGAGCAGGCGAATCAACCCGGCGGGTTGCCCAAGCGGCGGCAGGGGCAGACTGAACGAGGCCTGGGCATAGCCGGCTGGGGCCGCGTGGAGCACAGCGGAGCCCAGCACGCGATGATCCTGCTGGAGCGATACGGTCTTGCCGGCACCGGCCTTTGGCGCAAGCACTTCCAGGCTTACCTTTCCCTGCCGCGCGTCCATAGCCTCGATAACCCGGGCCGTTACCGCCGCCGACGGGCGGCTGGCCAGGCGGATGCGATTCATGCTCCAATGCCGGTTGTGGGTGTCCGTCTTGGGGTGCCACGTGGCTTTGGCGGCTGGGCCGCCGCTGTCCGCGTCGTTGACCCAGAACTGGAGGGCCATCTCGTCGCCCTCCTTGGGCGAGAGGCCCAGGGCTTCAAACGGCAGCAGGATCTCCAGCATGTACCCGCCGGCGATAGGGGTGCGGGCCGCCCGGATGTCCGTCTTGCCCCCGCGCAACTGCTTGATGCGGGCTTCGCGAAACTGGCTGCGGACCTCCGGCTGACCTTCGGCCATTCCAGGCGCGATCACCCAATGACAGCAACTGTCATCGCCCCGGCGGGGGGACAGGAACACTTCAACGGAGTCTCCCTTCGACAGCGTGGCCATGTCGGGGCTCTCCGCCCATTGTTGGTCCTGAACTTCCACCAGCATCAGGATGCCCCGGTCGCACCATGCCAGCCTGGCCCGGGCCGAGAAGTCCGTGGCGGGCCGGGGCGGCACTTGATCGGGCGCCAGCAAGTCGATCAGGAACCCGCCGCGGGCCCAGTCATCGTCCTTGCCGTCGATAGTGATCCCGTCCAGTCGCGGGATGTCGTAGAGCGGCGGGGATATCCCGGCCGGCGGTTCTGATTCAGCCGCCTGGCTTCTCGCCGAAGCCGCCATCAAACAGCCCGCAAGCATCGCGATAACCGCAACGCACAAAAGCCCATCGTCGGCCATGAGCATCATCCTTCCCTTGGGTTCATGTTCACCTACCATTTAAGAGCGTCCGGCAGGCAACACGTTGCAGAAATTCCGTCGGAAATATTGCCGACGCCCTAGCCCCTTGCCGACATCCGTCGTCCGCGCTAGAATAGGCCAGCCGAGGCGGTGGTGGGTTCCCTCAGCCCGGGGGTTTTGCGGCATAAGCCCAAGACTCAGGCCGGGGGCGAGTGCCGCCGGTACGAAGAAGTCATCGCGGCAGGAACCGCCGAACGCCGGAAAGGTCAACCATGAGAATGACACGCGTTCTTGTCTTCTGGGGATCGGCCACGCTCGCGGGGCTTCTCGGCGGCCTGGGCGGCGGGGCCGGCGAGCTTTTTGCCGGCGAAGATTCCGTCAGATACGCCGCCCGTGCCAACAACGACTTCTCGTTTGACCTTTACTCCCAGCTCGCCAAACAGTATGCGGGGAAGAACCTGTTCTTCTCCCCGTGTTCGATTTCGATCGCGCTGACCATTATGACTGAGGGCGCCCGTGGGCAAACCGCGATGGAGATGGGCAAGGTCCTTCGTTTCCCTGAGGTCATGCGCGAGACCGGCACTGGCGCCGAGCTCATGCCGTGGCGGATGCCCCTCGTGCACAGGTGCCTGGCCGATCTACGCGCCCGCATCGCCTCCCGCGACGACGAGGCGGCCCAGGCCGCCAGCCGTATCGAAATCGCCAGACTCCGCAAGGAATTCGGGGCTGCCGAGGCAATCGCACATAGACTGCAAGGAAGGCCCCAATACGCCGAGGCCCGCCAGGCCGCGGAACAGGCCGCCGCCAGGCTCAACGAGGCCTTGACGAAGGTGGACCAGTACGAAATCTTCATCGCCAATGCGCTATGGGCCGAAAAGACCTGCCCGCTGCTGGACGAATACGTGAACACGATCGCCAAGTACTATAAGACCGCCGGGGTGTTCCAGGCCGACTTCAAGTCTAACTACCCCGCGGAACGAGTGCGGATCAACAAGTGGATTGAGAACAAGACAAACAAACGCATCAGCGACCTTGTCCCCGAGCGGCCGGCGGAGCAAGCGTCGCTGCTGCGGCTTGTCCTGACCAACGCGATCTATTTCAAGGGCGAGTGGTCCGAACCATTTGGCGAGGCCGTCCCTCGGGCCTTCACGCTGGCCGGCGGAGAGGAAACCAAGACGCCGATCATGCAGGTATCGGGTCTGAAGGTGGGTCGGTATGGCGCGTTCAATGCTGATGGATCGGTGTTTGACACCCCCGTCATGATCCGGCCCGGCCAGACGACCGGGCTGTACCCGGACAAGAAGGGGTTCGCCATGCTGGAGATGCCCTACAAGGGGGATGGCCTGTCGATGGTCCTCCTGGTCCCCTTTGCCGCCGACGGCCTGGCGGCCATCGAAAAGAAGCTCAATGCGACAACCCTCGCGAACTTGCTTGCCAGGCTTCGGAACCGCCAGACGCACGTGCTCCTGCCCAAGTTTAAGCTCCAAACCGGCTGCGACATGAAGCCGGCGCTCCAGGCCATGGGCATGGTGCGGGCGTTCACGCCCCCCGTCTTGCCCAAGGGCGCCAGCTTTATCGGCATGTGCGCCAGCAGAGATCCCGCCAAGCGGCTGTACATCTGGGAAGTTCTTCACAAGGCCTTCGTGGAAGTTAATGAGACGGGCACCGAAGTCGTGGGAGTTACGGTGGCTGGGTCTGGGATATTCGGCGAAAGTGGACGGGCAGAACTGCCGCCGCTCGAGCCTTTCACGCCGGTACTCAATGCCGACCGCCCGTTCCTGTTCATCATTCGCGACATCCGGACTGCATGTATTATCTTCGTGGGCCGCATGATGGACCCGAGAGAAGACACGGGAGAATAGGCGCGATGGGACAGGATTATCCCGGTTCTCGATTTTGGGGTTCCTGTCAAGTCCTGGCTTCCGGTTGGCACGCACTTAGCCAACAGCGGGGACAGGCACCTCCGCGGCGAAAAGCATGCCGCTCCGGAGCCAGTCCCCTTCCCGGTTCCGCCGTTTCTTCTGCCCGGCTACCGGCTACTGGCTACCGGCTACTGGCTACCATTTACCGGCTTCTCCAGTCGTTAGGATTCTTTTCGGTCTTGTCGAAACAAGGCGTGGCGTGTAGAATAGCGTCATCGGCATTCGGGAGACGCGCGGGCCAGGCCCGGCGTTTGGACATTTTTGACATAATGGCCGAACGGTCGCATCTGGAGATGCAGCGTGCAACGACATGACGGCGAGCCCATGAACGACTGGCTTGACGCGGAGACCCGCGTCGAGCGGGCGCACGACCTGTACGAGAAGGGCCGCTGGGCGGAGGCGGCGGCGGAGTTGCAGGCGGCCATTGCCGTCAACCCGTACAACGCGGCATGGCACTTCAACCTCGCCCTGACGTTCGAGGCGATGGAAGATTACACGCAGGCTTGCAAGGCGTACCGCTCGTCTCTGGCGCTGTCTCCCCACGACGTCGAGACGCTCAACTGCCTGGGCGTGAACCTCACCCGGCTGGGGCAGTACTGCGAGGCGTTGGGCAGCTTCGAGGAAATCAGCCGGCTCGACGGGGCCCATGAGCCGGCCTACTGCAACCGCATCGTCACCTACTGCGAGCTCGGCCAGCACGACAAGGCCGAGGTGATGTTCTACATGGCCCAGCAGATCAAGGCCGACTGCCCGCTGTGCTTCTACAACATCGGCAACAGCCTGTACGCCCGGGCCGACTACCGCCGGGCCATATTCTGCTGGACCCGCACGCTGGAGATCGACCCCGGCCACCCCTACGCCCACGCCCGCATCGCCGAAGCACGCTGGGCCGAAGGCGACCTGGCCGCGGCGGCCGAGCAATTCCAGGCCGAGTTGGACGTCGGCGGCACCGACCCCGACATATGGGTGGACTACGCCGAACTGCTCAGCGAACTGGAGCAGTACGACCAGGCCGAGCAATGCTGCCGCAAGGCTTTGGCGTTGGAAGCGGATCACACGGCCGCCAACTACTGCCTCGGCGAGTTGGCGCTGGTTCGCAACCGTCCGGCCATTGCCGAGCAGCATTTCCGGCAGGTCCTCAAGGCGGAGGGGGACTATCCGGGCATTCACGCCAAGCTGGCCGAGGCGTTGATCCGGCGCGGGCGGATTCAGCAGGCGGCCAGGCACCTGGTTACGGAGATGCGCCGCAGCGGGGACGATCCGGTGATGCTCCAGGAGTTGGGTCAGTTGCTGCTGGAGGCGCACCTGTCTCGCCACGCCAACGGCGTTCTGCGCCGGCTGGTGGACCTGTCGCCCGACGACCCGTGCGCCCGGCACAACCTGGCGGTGAGTTTTTTCCGCATGCACCGGATCGACGACGGCATCCGCCACTGCCGCAAGGCCCTTAAACTCAAGCCCGAATACCCGCTGGCCCTGTACAACCTGGCCCTGGCGCACCTTCAGAAGGGGCAGCTTCAGCGGGCGAGGCGGTACGCGGCCAAGGCCCTTACCCTTTCGCCCAACGACGAGCACCTCCGCCAGCTCACCGAGCGGCTGGGGGGCGCAAGCCTCTGGACCAAGGTCCGTGCCCGCTTGCACGGCCGGCGAAACGATCATAAGATCCCCGACTGACGCATCGAAAGAAGATCCTCGGTCCTGGCTCTTAGCTCCTAGGGTGCAGAATCGAGCCAGCCGGGTTACCGCCGCTCCGCCCGGCACCCATTACACGGAATCATCGGACAACCTCGGCCACCCTGCTTCGCCCGGGGCTTCTCAGGGCTGCGCCGGCTACCGGCTACCAGAGACTGGGAATACGAATGAGCGATCGAAAGCCGCCCGTGATCGTGGTCAGCGAACCGCTGAACGAATCGAGCCTTGAGTATTTGCGCGCCCACGGCGAGGTTCGTTTGGCGACGGCCCAGACGGCCGGGCGGGCCATGGCCGACGCCGACGCCCTTGTGGTTCGGACTTACACGCGGGTTGACCGTGAGCTTCTTTCGGGCGCTGGCAGGCTCAAGGTGGTGGGGCGGGCGGGCGTGGCGATTGACAACATAGACGTAGCCGCATGCCGGGCCCGCGGCGTGGAGGTCGTCCACACGCCCGAGGCCAACACGCTTGCGGTGGTGGATTACACCGTCCGGATGATAATCGAGATGAACCGCCGCTTCTGGCCGATGACGGGTTTTATGCCCGCGGAGGAATTTCACAAGGCCCGCGGCCAGATCTACGGGCGGTTTCTTTCGGGGCTGACGCTGGGGATCGTCGGCTGCGGGCGGATCGGCAGCCGGGTCGCCAGGGCGGCGTCGGGGCTGGGCATGCGGGTGCTCTACAACGACATTCTCGACATTCGCCTGGACTTTCCGGCCGAGGCGGTGGACAAGCCGACTCTCTACGCGTCGAGCGACATCGTGACGATCCACGTGCCGCTCACGAAGCTGACGCGGGGGATGATCGACTCTTCGGCGCTGGCGCAGTTCAAGTGCGGGGGACAGTTTATCAACGCCGCCCGCGGCCAGTGCGTCAATTACGCCGACCTTGGGGCGGCCCTGCGGGGCGGGCGGATTTCGGCGGCGGTCATCGACTGCCACGACCCCGAGCCGCCGCCGCCGGACTACCCGCTTTTCGGCCTGGGCAATGTTATCCTCACGCCGCACGTGGCCGCCCGCGTGCCCGACGCCGTCCAGCGGATGTGCGACGTGGTCTTCGACGTCGTCGCCGTGCTTGAAGGCCGCAAGCCGCGGTTCGCGGCGCCCGCCGAGCCGGACGAGACGGACGGGACGGACGGGCAAATCTAGTCAACCGTATTTCCCAACCGTATTTCCCAATTTTGTTGACACCATGCCGGGGGTTTTTATAATCGCACGAAAATGTCCGCCGGTACCGGCACAAAGGGCATCGGCCGCCGCCGGCAAGTGCGATTAAAGAAGCCCAAGAGGTTCGGATGCGGATCGGCCGCGGCCGGGCTGCTTGTAAACCTTTCTGGTCCTAATGAAATGTGGGAGACGTCATGGTAGCGCAAAAGAAACAACTCCTCATGGCGGCGTCGGCTGCGTTGGCGGTGTTATGGGCGGTTGCTCCAATGGCTCAGGCTCAGGATGCTACACCCGAGGCGGGCACAACGACCTCCGCGCCGGCAGCCGGCGGCGGGGCGCCCGCGGCGGCCTCCGCGCCGGCAGCCGGCGGCGGGGCGCCCGCGGCGGCCTCCGCGCCGGCAGCCGGCGGCGAGGCGGGCGCGGCGGTCCCCGCGCCGGCAGTTGCCAAAGAGGGCAAGCTCGACGACCTGTGGGAAAACCTGGTCCACTATATAGTGATCGGGCAGGACCAGGCGGCGCTGAGCTACGCCAAGGCGCTTCTCGACTCGGGCGCCAAGCCAAGCGAAGTATATTACCTCTCCGCCCGGAGCCCCGGCTCGCTGGAGACGTTGGCCAGCGGGCGGCAGCTCAAGGGGCTCGCCGGGCCCGTCGACCAGCTTCTCAAGATCATCGACCTTGGCTACAGTTCCGAGCGCAGCGACCCTGAGCAGATCCGCAACGCCATCGAACTGCTGGCCGGCACGCAGCGGGCGCACATCCGCGGGACGGAACGGCTCGTCATGAGCGGCCCGTACGCCGTCCCCCAGTTGCTGCGCAAGCTCGATGACCCGCAGATCACCGACGACCTCCGCGAGAAGATCATGCTCGTGCTGCCCAAGCTCGGCAAGGAGGCCGTGCTGCCGTTGATGGCCGCACTGAATACCAACAACCCGCAGTTGATGATCGCCATCGCCAACGCGCTGGGCAAGCTGCAATACCCCACGGCCCTTGGGGCCCTGAAGACCGTCTACGACCGCAAGGACCTCCAGGAGCAGACCCGCCGGGCAGTGCGGTCGGCCCTGGTCGCCTGCGCGGGCGGGGACGTCTCCATCCTCCAGAAGCCCGCCGCCCAGTTGTATTACGACCTGGCGCTGAAGTTCTACTACCGCGCCGAGTCGCTCCAGCCCGACATCC